>Ga0206679_10000113_pt1 | contig 60169 bp, 60 predicted proteins | sample M110012015metaG_FD_155464 | JGI IMG/M metagenome (GOLD analysis project Ga0206679, IMG submission 155464) | Ammonia-oxidizing marine archaeal communities from Monterey Bay, California, United States - M1 100m 12015 | ecosystem: Environmental > Aquatic > Marine > Intertidal zone | place: USA...
CCACCCGCGAAGAAGGCCCCCGCGAAGAAGGCTGCGGCCAAGCCACCCGCCAAGAAGGCACCCGCGAAGAAGGCTGCGGCCAAGCCACCCGCCAAGAAGGCACCCGCGAAGAAGGCTGCGGCAGCGAATAAGCCGAAGACCCCGTTCGGTAAGAAGTTCCTGGACGAGCAAAAGGCCGCACTCATTGCCGAGCGGGCCCGGTATGTCCTGAGTGCCGACAACCTCCAGGCCGAGGCGGATGCGCTCCTCGAGGACCGCGACCCAGGTGACGTCCAGTTCGATGGTGAGTCTGGCGAGGGCGACACGCTGGCCGTAGAGCGTGACCTCGATCTGGCCCTTAGTGCCCAGGCCCGGGAGGCTGTCGATGAGATCGACGCCGCTCTGGAACGGATCCGCAAGGGTGTCTACGGAGTCTGCGTGAAGTCCGGGAAGAACATTCCAAGAGAACGCCTCGAGATCATCCCGTGGGCATCCCAGCGGGTCGAGTTCAAGGCCGGGGGACTGGGCCGCCGGTGATTTCCGGCGCCGGCCTTCCTGGCCGGTGGACGGCGCCCGCATGCGTCGGGTTGGCTGTCGTCGGCCTCGATCAACTCACCAAGTGGTGGGCGCTCCATGCGCTGGACGGTCGATCCATCGATCTCGTCTGGACGCTGCGGCTGCATCTGGTCCACAACACCGGCGCGGCGTTCAGTCGGGGCGAGGGCCTCGGGCCGCTCCTGGCAGGTCTGGTCGTCGTCGTAATCCTCTTGCTGGTCCGACATGCGGTGAGGACCGACGATCCAGTCGTCCACATCACGGTGGGCGCCATCGCCGGCGGAGCGTTGGCCAACCTGATCGACCGGGTGTTCCGTGCCCATGACGGCCTGTTGTCCGGTGCCGTAGTCGACTTCGTTGACCTCCAGTGGTGGCCGGTGTTCAACTTGGCCGACGCGGTGATCGTGGTCGGTGGAATCCTGATGGTGTTGCGAGGATGGATCCGTGGTTGACGTACCGAGTGAGCCGACAGATGACGGTGAAGATGAACCGGTTCTGGACGAGACCGTCCCAACGGCACTGGACGGGGAACGGATTGATCGGGTGGTCGCACTGCTGGCCGACGTCAGCCGCAACCGGGCCGGCATCGCCATCGCCGCCGGCTCGGTTCGTCTGGACGGCGCGGTAGTCACCCAGCGCTCCCGGAAGGTCCGTGCCGACGAGGAACTAGTGGTCGACGGGCTGGAGCGTGAGGCGGTGCACGTACCCGAGGGCGATGCCTCGGTGATCGTGTCGGTGCTGTACGACGACGACGACGTCATCGTGGTCGACAAGCCGTCCGGTCTGGTGGTCCATCCAGGCGCCGGCAATATGGATGGCACGCTCGTCAACGGCCTGCTGGCTCGTTATCCGGAGATGGCCGGGGTGGGCTCGGCTGCCCGACCGGGCATCGTCCACCGACTGGACCTCGGTACGTCCGGCGCACTCGCCGTGGCCCGGACCCAGGTGGCCTACGACTCGTTGGTGGGCCAGTTGGCCGAACGCACCGTAGGGCGTCGCTACCTTGCCCTGGTCTGGGGTCGGCCCGAAGCCCCTACCGGCGTGGTCGACGCCCCGATTGGTCGTTCCACCAAGGACAGGACCCGCATGGCCGTAATCGGTTCGGGTCGTCCTGCCCGCACCCACTACGACGTGGAGGAGACGAGGGTCGAACCGGCGACCAGCCTTCTCAGGTGTCGACTGGAGACCGGCCGGACCCATCAGATACGGGTCCACCTGTCGGCCATTGGCCATCCGCTGGTCGGTGATCGGGCCTATGGCGGCGAACGGGAGGGCCTCCCCGAGGGGCCGCCGCTGGATCGACCGTTCCTGCACGCTGCGCATCTGGCATTCGAGCATCCGGTAACCGGGAAGCGAATGGCCTTCGATGCGCCGTTGCCTGTCGATTTGGTCGGGCTTCTCGAGCGTCTGGGCCCGCCTGAACCAAATGAAGCGGAGCCTGAAGCTATAGCCTGAAATTGGCTTCCGGGCCAGTCTCTGAAGCGGAGTCAGCCGTCCGGCCAGGCTGATTCACCCCGCGACATTGCGGCGATGTCCTCCAGGGTGAACGAGTCCAGATACTGCTGCATGTGGCTTCCGGCGCTAGCCCAGATGGACAGCAGCACGCACTGGCCCTCGTGGTCGCACGCTCCGCCAGTATGCGGGTCGGCGAAGTCGCCGGCCACGATCGGACCGTCCACGGCTGCCACGATCTGGGACAGGAGGATCGTGTTCGGCTCCCGGGCCAGCACGTAGCCACCGCCCACCCCGCGCTTTGAGCGGACCAGTCCGGCTCCTTTGAGGGCCAGGAGGATCTGTTCCAGGTACGGCTGGGGGAGGCCGGTGATGTCGGCCACCTCGCGCACCGACCGGGGTGTCTGGCCGTCGCCGTGGAGGGCGAGCGACAGGAGGGCGCGGCTGGCGTAGTCGCCCCGCGTCGAGACCTTCACGGCGGCTGATCCTAGGCGGCTCCCGTGGCCACGGGTCCCGTCGACCGGTGTGGGTTGCCCCGGTGTGGGTCGCTCCGGTGTGGGTCGCCCCCGGTTTAGGTTGCAGGCCGATGGTCGACGAGCACCCCACCCCCGATCCCGTGGTACCCGACTACGGCGACGCCTGCGTGACCCGTCTGGTGCCCGCCCTGTTGGATGGTCCTGAGGGTCCGGACGGTTGGCCTGACTGGCTGCCGTCCGAAGTGGGCGAAGCGTCGCGGGTACTCCTGCTCGTGCTCGACGGCCTGGGTTGGCGACAACTGCAGGCCCGCTCCGACCGGGCGCCCGTCATGACGTCACTGCTCGGCGGCCCGATCACGACGGTGGCGCCGTCCACCACGGCCGCCGCCCTGACGTCGATCTCCACCGGGGTACCGCCCGGTGAACACGGCGTTGTCGGCTACCGGATGGCCGTCGGTGGCGCCGAGGTGGGTGCCCACGACGAGGTCCTCAACTCTCTCCGCTGGACGACGGCCCGCGGTGACGCCCGTCGACGACACGACCCGAGGGCCTTCCAGCCGTGCCCCCTGTTCGGCGACCAGTGGCCCCTGGTGGTGACCCGCCGGGCCTTCCTCGAATCGGGCTTCACGGTCGCGCACCTCTCCGACACTCGGCTGGTGGGCTACGCCGACCGTGCGGGTCTCGTCGACTCGGTGGTGGATGCCTTCGCCGGGGGAGAGGCCTTCGTCTACGCCTACTGGGATGACATTGACCGCACGGCCCACGAGTTCGGACTTGTCGAGCACTACGACGACGAGTTGATGGCCTGTGACGTCATGGTCGATGAACTGTTGGATCGCCTCCCGGCCGACACCGCTGTGGTGGTGACCGCCGATCACGGTCAGGTCCACGTCGGTGACCGGATCTTGGAGTTACCGGCAGAGGTGAGCGGCCTGATCGATGGTCAGAGCGGGGAGGCTCGCTTCCGGTGGCTGCATGCCCGGACAGGCGCGGCCACCGATCTGGCGGCCGCTGCTTCCGAAGCGTTCGGCAAGGTGGCATGGGTTCGCAGCGTGGACCAGGTGGTGGCTGACGGTTGGTTAGGGCCGGTGGTTACCGGGTCGGCGCGCCGACGTCTGGGGGACGTCGCTGTAGTACCCCACGAGCCGGTGGCAATTGTGGATCCGGCCGAGCACACCTCCATCCATCTCATTGGCCGCCACGGTTCATTGACCTCCGATGAGGTGTTCGTTCCCGCGCTCTGCGCGGTCACCTGAGGCATTCCGCCGGTTGATGGCAACCGTCCATAGCGGTCGATGCGGCCTAGAGTCCGGAGCGATGGACGGCGGCCACGAGGAGACGAGCGACAGGGACGGCGAGGATCGGCTGGAGTCCGTCGAGCCCGAGGTCGTGAACGGCCCGTCGGCGGGCTCGGATGACGAGGGTGCGCTCGACGACGAGATCGACGAGTCCATCGAGCATCCGGCCAAGGTGATGAGGGTGGGCACGATGATGCGCCAACTCCTCGAAGAGGTCCGCCTGGCCACCCTCGACGAGCCCAGCCGGGATCGTCTTCGGGAGATCTACGCCACGTCGGTGGCTGAGTTGGGCACCGCCCTGTCGCCAGACCTACGTGAGGAACTTGGCCGTCTGGCTCTGCCGTTCGCCGAGGATGCAGCCCCCAGCGTCGACGAGCTCCGGATCGCTCAGGCTCAGTTGGTGGGTTGGCTCGAGGGTCTCATTCAGGGAATTCAGGCCACACTGTTCGCCCAGCAGATGGCTGCCCAGCAGCAGTTGGCTGGGATGCGCCGCGGCGAGTTGGAACCCGGAGCGCCGGACGGGGAACCGGGTCCCGACGTGCGTCCGGGGACCTACCTGTGAGCTTCATGGGGGAGCCACGCGCGGAGTGCGCGCCCCGTGGGTAGCGGCTTCACCCATCTCCATGTCCACACCGAGTTTTCGATGTTGGACGGGGCGGCTCGAGTCGGCGACCTGGTCGACGCCGCGGTGGCTGACGGTCAGACGGCCCTCGGGATCACCGACCACGGCAACATGTACGGGATCCTGGACTTCTATCGGGCCTGTCGCGACCGGGGGGTCAAACCGATCCTGGGTACCGAGGCCTACATGGCCCACGACACCCGGTTCGAGCGCCCGTCCCGTCGTGGGCGGGTCGATGATTCCGGTGGTCAGACGGATGGCGGGCGCAAGCTCATGTACCACCTCACGCTCCTGGCCGAGAGCGATGCCGGGTACCGCAACCTGATCCAAGTAGCCAGCCGGGCTTTTCTGGAGGGCTACTACTACAAGCCCCGGGTCGACTGGGACGTCCTCTCGGATCATGCCGAGGGTCTGATCGCCACGACCGGCTGCCTCGGTGGGCACGTACTCCAGGCCCTCAAGCGCGACGACTACGACGACGCACGAGTCAAGGCGGCCCGCCTCCAGGAGATCTTCGGAAAGGACAACCTGTTCATCGAGCTTCAGGACCAGGGCATGCCCGAGCAGCACCGGACTAACCCGCTTCTCGAGAAGTTGGCCGCTGACCTGGGCGCCCCGCTGCTGGCCACCAATGACAGCCACTACACCCATCGTGACGACGCCCGGGCCCATGACGCGCTGCTGTGTGTGCAGACCGGCTCGTTAATGAGCGACCCGGACCGCTTCCGATTCTCCGGTGAGGAGCACTACCTGAAGTCGGCCGTCGAGATGCGCGACCTGTTCCGTGACGTGCCCTCGGCGTGTGACAACACCCTGTGGATCGCTGAGCGATGCGAGGTGGAGATCGAGTTCGGCAACCCGCAACTACCCGACTTCCCCATCCCCGAGGGGTTCGACGGGGCCGACGCCTACCTCGAGCACCTCACCTTCGAGGGTGCACGCAAGCGGTGGGGTGACCAGTTGGAGGACAAGGTCGTCGAGCGTTTGGCCTACGAACTCACCACGATTCGGGAGATGGGCTTCTCGTCGTACTTCCTGATCACGTGGGACCTCATCAGCCACGCCCGTGGCCGGGACATCCGGGTCGGCCCGGGTCGGGGGAGCGCGGCGGGCTGTGCTGTGGCCTATTGCCTTTGGATCACTGACATGGACCCCATCGAGTACGACCTGCTGTTTGAGCGGTTCCTGAATCCAAGTCGCATCTCCATGCCCGATATCGACATGGACTTCGACTCGCGATACCGCGACGAGATGATCCGCTACGCATCCGAGAAGTACGGCCGCGATCACGTTGCCCAGATCGTGACGTTCTCCCAGATCAAGGCCCGGGCTGCCGTACGCGACGCGGCCCGCGTGCTTGGCTACCCGTACGCGGTGGGCGATCGGATCGCCAAAGCCATACCACCGCTCATCATGGGCCGAGACACTCCGCTGGCGGCCTGCCTGGAGGAGACCGAAAAGCACGCAGACGGGTTCAAGATGGCGTCTGACCTCCGGGACATGTACACCGTCGATGACGATGTGAAGGCCGTGGTCGACGTGGCCAAGGGGCTCGAGGGCCTGCGCCGCCAGGACGGGATCCACGCGGCGGCCGTGGTCATCACCCGTGAGCCGCTGACCGACTACCTACCTATTCAACGAAAGCCCGAGTCCGGCCAGGACCCCGAGGACGCTCCGGTGGTCACCCAGTACGAGATGCATGGCGTGGAGGACCTGGGTCTGCTCAAGATGGACTTCCTGGGCCTTCGCAACCTGGACGTCATCACCGACACTCTGGCCCTCATTGAACGCACCACCGGTCAGGTGGTCGACATCGACGAGGTGGACCTCGAGGACACCCCCACCTACGAGATGCTGACCCGGGGCGACTCCATTGGGGTGTTCCAGTTGGAGTCGGGCCCCATGCGGTCCCTGATGAGGTCACTGGCACCGACGACATTCGAGGACGTGGCCGCCCTTGTGGCGTTATACCGGCCGGGCCCGATGGCCGCCAACATGCACAACGACTACGCCGATCGGAAGAACGGCCGTAAGGAGGTCGAGTTCTTCCACGCCGATGCTGAGGAACTCCTGGCGGACACTTACGGACTGATGATCTATCAGGAGTCGGTAATGCGGGTGGCCCAGAAGTTCGCCGGGTACTCGTTGGCCGACGCCGACAACCTTCGCAAGGCGTGCGGCAAGAAGGACCGCGAACTCATGGCGAAGGAGCGGGCCGCCTTCGTGGGGGGCTGTGAGACCACGGGGTACGGCGAGCATCTGGGTAACGAACTCTTCGACACCGTGGAGCAGTTCGCCGACTACGCCTTCAATAAGAGCCATTCCTACGGGTACGGCTACATCGCCTACCAGATCGCCTACCTGAAAGCGCACTTCCCGGTCCAGTACCTTGCGGCCCTGCTGACCAGCGTGAAATCGAATCTAGACAAGGCGGCCGTCTACCTGAACGAGTGTCGTGTGCTGGGCATCGAGGTGACGGTGCCAGATGTGAACGTGGCGCGGTCCGACTTCGAGCCGGTGCCCGTGCCCGATGTCGGCGACAATGCACAGAACGGTGCTGCGAACGGGGCCGCAACCGGGTTCGCGTCGAAGGGGTCGGCTGGCCGGATCGTGTTCGGTCTCTCGGCGGTCCGAAACGTGGGTGAGGGTCTGGTTGAGCGTTTGGTGGCCGAGCGGGACGCCAATGGTCCGTTCATGGATTTCAACGACTTCTGCGAGCGGTGCGACACCACGGTGCTCAACAAGCGCACGATTGAGTCGCTTATCAAGGCCGGGGCGTTCGACGCCATGGGGCACACCCGGCAGGGTCTCTTGCACGCCCATGAGCAGATCATCGACCACACAGTGGCCCGACGGAAGGAGCACGACATGGGGGTCATGTCGTTGTTCGGTGAGGTCGAGGGTGACGGGCCGACCTTCGATGAGCGGATCGCCATCACTGACGTCGAGTTCGACAAGATGACCCGCCTGGCCTTTGAGAAGGAGATGCTGGGCCTGTACGTGTCGGACCATCCCCTCCTGGGCTACGAGGCTGCCCTGGGGCGTCGGTGTGACGCCTCAATCACCGAGTTGGAAGATGCCGAGGATGGCGTGTTCCGGACTGTCGGCGGCGTGGTCACCAACCTGGACAAGAAGTGGACACGCAAGGGCGACCTTATGGCCGTGTTCGCGCTGGAGGACCTGGGAGCCTCCATGGAGGTGATGGTCTTCCCCAAGACCATGGCCGACCACGGACACAAGTTGGCCGACGACGTGATCGTGCTGGTCAAGGGACGAATCGACCGGCGAGACGATCTCCCAAAGGTCATCTGTCATGACATCGAGGTGCTCCGTACATCTGAGCTGGAGGAGGCCAGGCCGGTGCATGTGTACCTCCCGATCGAGCGGGTGCGGCCGGAAACTGTTGCCGAACTGAAGGGCCTCTTGGCCTCCCATCCTGGCGATTCGGAGGTGTTTCTCCATTTGGGAGATCGGCAGGTGCTCCGTCTGCCCGCTGACTATTGCGTCGACCCCGCCAGTGGTCTGATGGCCGAGATCCGGGTGCTCCTGGGGGCTGACGCCGTTCTCGCCGGCTGAGCGCTTTTTGACCGGGTTGGGAAACCCCCCGGATACCGGGCAAAATGGGGGAGCCCACAGGCGGGATTCTTGGCGGGATCTCGGAACCACACGGGCTCAACCGGAGGTATCGAGCATGGCGATCGAGGTCGAGACCAAGGACTGCACGATGCTCGGTGATGCCGAGATCGAGGAGATGGCAGACCAGTGTGCTGAAGGGCCGAACCCGTTTGGCATCGGACTGATCTCCAAGCAGACCGAGGAGTGGGTCCTCATCAGTACCGCTCGAGAGGGTGGGCGACTGAAGGGCTTCGCCTTCTTCACCCTTGAGCGGATCGGCGGCACCCCGGCGGTCATTGTCGGTTTGGCTTCCATCCATCGGACCTCCAAGCGCGACACGGTGCTGCGGGCGCTCACGACCGAACAGCTCCGTCGGGCCGTGATGGCCTTCCCCGATGAGGACGTGGTGGTTGGCACCCGCTTCAACGAGGTCTCCGGCTTCGAGGCCCTTAAGGGCCTGAGCGGGATCGTTCCCCGTCCCGGCCACAAGGCTTCGGGCGAGGAGCGTGCATGGGGTCGACGCTTCGTCAAGCGCTTCGGCCTGTCGACGCTGGCCTACCAGGAGAAGCGGTTCACCTCGCCCGGTAAGAGCTTCCCGGCGTGTGTGTTCGATCACACCAGCCTCAAGGCCGACAAGGTCGATGCCAGCGTGGTGGCCTTCTTCGACGATCTCGATCCGACGGCTGGTGACGTGCTCATCGGCACCGGTTGGGCGTTGGCCGAGGACCTCGAGAAGTACGCCTGAGTCGGGACGGTCTGAGCGGGGCTGCCCCATGACCGTCGCCGACGCACTTCGCGACCGGCGGTCCTGTCGTTCGTTCACTGATCAGCCGTTGGCGCCAGGCGTGGTGGACGGCCTCGTTGACCGGGCCCGACGAACCCCGACGGCCGGAAACTGTCAGGGCGTCGAGTTCCTGGTGCTCGAGAGTGGTGAGGCCACCGCCTACTGGGACACCACCCTGTCTGCCGATCGTCGAGCCGACTTCCCGTGGCCCGGGCTGCTGGTCGCTCCCGCCCTCGTGGTGCCCTGGGGCGTTCCCGATCGCTATGTCGCCCGCTATGCCGAAGCCGACAAGGTCCGGACCGGGCTCGGCGACTCGGCCGGAGACTGGTCAGTGCCCTATTGGTTGACTGATGCCGCCTTCGCCGCCATGGCTCTCCAGTTGCTGGCCGTTGAAGAGGGGTTGGGGTGCTGCTTCTTCGGCCTGTTCGACCACGAGGCAGCGGTGGCCGAACGATTCGGAGCGCCCGATGGGGCACGGGCCGTGGGCACTATCGCCATCGGCCATCCGGATCCGTCGGCTGTCCGGCCCAGTGGCTCGGTCGACCGTGGGCGTCGGCCCCTGGACGAGGTACTCCATCGCGGTATGTGGTGACTCTTGATTCCCGTGAACGGCTCCCGAAGAGCCCGGTAGCGACCGCTGATGGGCTGGCCGGTACCGTCCGGCTATGAGCGATGACACCGCCGGGGACGCCCCGGTCATTCCTGAGCGCCTGCCTATCGTCGACTACCTGCAGTTGGGCGACGACCCTCATCTGCTGGCCAACGAGTGCACCAACTGCGGTGCCCGTTTCTTCGACAGGCGAAACGCTTGCGCGAAGTGCGGCAAGGCCGAGTTCGGCTCCGCCCGGGTGGCCGATGACGCTGTTCTGAAGTCCTTCAGCATCGTGCACCGAGCGGCGCCGGGTATTCCGGTGCCGTACGTCTCGGCGATCGTCGAGACTGGCGACGGCACCTCCGTGCGGGCGAACGTAGTTGGTCTCGACGACCCGATGACCGCCGAACTGGGGATGAGCCTGGTGTTCACCACCTACGGGTGTGGAACCGACGACAACGGGACCGAGTGCGTGGCCTTCGGCTACGCCTCGGTCTAACCGGTCTCCGGGCCACACGAACGAGCCATACGAGCGAGCAGGAGTAGATGATGAACGACGCAGTCTGGGTACTGGGAACGAGCATGACCCGATTCGGGCGATATCCCGAACTTGATGCAGTGGACCTGGCGTCCAGAGCGTGTCTAGATGCGCTGGCTGACGGCGGGGTGACCATCCACGACATGGACGTGATGGGCGCCGGGACGCTGTTCCAGGCCCAGGCGGGCATGGGTCAACGGATCCAGAAGCAGATCGGGCAGACCGGGATCCCCGTGTTCAACGTGACCAACGCGTGCGCCACCGGAGCCACGGCCATCCGCACTGTCTATCTGGCCATCAAGGCCGGGGAGGCCCAGATGGGCCTGGCTGTTGGCGTGGAGCAGATGGGCAAGATGGGCCTGTTGCGGGGCGGCGCCAAGGACGAAGCCAAGGTCTACGAGCCGACGGGTCGCTACGGCGCCGTGGCGCCTATCGACGGCATTCTCGGCACTGAGACCATGCCGGGCGTTTTCGCCCAGGCCGGGATGGGGTACGCCTACGAGAACGATGGGGTGGGCTTCGAGCAGTTCGCCAAGGTGGCCTACAAGAACCACCTGCACTCCACGCTGAACCCGCTGGCCCAGTACCGCAAGGAGTTCTCCATGGAGGAGATCATGGGCTCACCGGTACAGAGCTACCCCAACACCCTGCTCATGTGCTGCCCGACCGGTGATGGTGCAGCCGCCGCCGTGCTGGTATCTGAGGAGCGGCTACGTTCGCTGCCGACCGAAGTTCAGAAGCGGGCCGTGAAGATCTCGGCCTCGGTGCTGACCAGCGATCCATGGGTGGAGAGCGGCCAGGTGCAGCCCGACGTCAACACGCTGACCCGTAACGCTGCCGCTCAGGCCTACGAGGCAGCCGGCATCGGTCCGGAGGACCTCGATCTGGTCGAGCTCCACGACTGCTTCGCGACCGCCGAGCTCATCCACTACGACAACCTCGGCCTATGCGAGCGGGGCGGGGCTGGCGACTTCATCGACTCCGGCGCGCCGTTTCGCGACGGTCGGATCCCAGTGAACGTGTCGGGGGGCCTGATCTCCAAGGGGCACCCCATTGGGGCGACCGGGGTGGCCAACGTCTATGAGGTCACTACACACCTACGCGGAGAGGCCGGCGACCGTCAGGTCGAAGGCGCGAAGGTGGGTCTGGCCCACGTAATAGGCCTCGGCTCAGCGTGCGGCATCCACATCCTCGAGAAGGCCGCCTGACCCACCGGTCGAGTTTGAGGGTCCGGTCCGCCCCGGTCAGGACTGCTCGGCCAACGCAGCCCGTAGAGCATCGGGAGTGTCGACGGGGGCCTTGCAGGCGAAGTTTCGACACACCCAGGCCCGGTCGCCATCTCGCCCCTCCCACATCGGACCACCGAACGGCTCGCCCCATGCCAGTACGACATTGGGTCGCCACGTGTCGGCCGCCGCGACCACCAGGTCGGGTCGATCGCCGGTCACCACGACCTCGGTGATCCCGGTGTGGAACAGGTCGACGGCCCCCAGAAGGTGACCGAACGCCGTGGGGTGGGCACCCACCTGCTCGCCCAGCAGTCTCAGCACGCCCTCGGCAGCCTCGTTGTAGCGGGCGTCGCCCACCAGAGCCCCAAGGCGCAGCAGGGCCACAGCGGCGAGGCTGTTGGCCGATGGTTGGGCGTTGTCCATCAGGTTCTTGGGGCGCCGAACCAGAGCCTCGGCGTCGTGCCCGGTGGAGTGGAACCCACCGTGGTCGACGTCCAGAAAACGGTCCAACAGCATGTCGGCGGTCGACACGGCCATCTCGGTCCAGCGCGCTTCCCCCGAGGCCTCGCCGAGGCGGGTCAGGCCGTCGACCATGGCAGCGTGGTCCGCCGCGTAGCCGAGCGTGTGGGCGCCGGCATCCGCTTGCCACGATCGCAGCCAACGTCCGTCATCGCGACGCAGCGTCCGACACAGGAAGTCGGCGTTGGACCGTGCGGCATTGAGCCAGTCCTCCCGGCCCACGGCCATGGCCGCCTCTGAGAGCGTGGCCAGCATCAGACCGTTCCATTCGGTGAGGACCTTGTCGTCCAGCCCGGGACGGACCCGATGCTCCCGGCGGTCCAGCAGTGCCCGGCGGGCTCGTTCGACAGGTTCGGGTCGAACCAGGTCACCCCGGACGGGACGGTGGAGAATGTTCGCCCCCTCGAAGTTGCCCTGCCCGGTGACGCCGTACCACTCGATGGCTGACTCGGCCACACCTTGACCGAGGCCCTCGCAGACCTCTCGCATCTCGTCCTCAGACCAGACGTAGAAGGTCCCTTCGGCACCTTCTGAATCGGCATCCTCGGCCGAGAAGAACCCACCGTCCGGATGGCGGAGGTCGGCCAACACGTAGTCAATGGTCTCGGTGGCTACCTGCAGCCACCTTTGGTGACCCAGAACCCGCCACCCGTGGAGGTAGGTCCGGGCCAGTAGGGCGTTGTCGTAGAGCATCTTCTCGAAGTGGGGGACCAGCCACCATGGGTCGACCGAGTAGCGGGCGAAACCGCCGGCCAGCTGGTCGTACATGCCGCCCGAGGCCATGGCGTCCAGTGTGGTGGTGGCCACCTCGACGGCCCGTCGATCCGTGCGTCCGGCGGCATGGCGGGCCGACATGTGTCGGAGCAGGGCCTCGAGGCTCATCGCCTGCGGGAACTTAGGGGCGCCACCGAACCCCCCCCATTCATCGTCGTGCTGGTCGCTCAGGTGACCGACAGCGGTGGCCAGGGCGTCAGGTGGGGGGGGAGTCTCACCTGCGGGAAGATCGCCGTGACGGGCCATCGAGGCGGTGAGTCGGTCACCCAGACCGTCTAGGTCATCTCGTCGGATCGCCCACGCCTTGGTCACGGCATCCAGAACCTGAGGGAAGGACGGCATGCCGCCCCGGGGCTGGTCCGGCCAGTAGGTGCCGCCGTGGAACGGACGGCCGTCAGGATGGCAGAACACCGTCATGGGCCAGCCGCCCCGTCCGGTCAGAGCGGTTACGGCATCCATGTAGATCGAGTCGATGTCCGGACGTTCCTCCCGGTCGACTTTCACGTTCACGAAGCCGGCGTTCATCGTCGCCGCGATCTCAGTGTTCTCGAAGCACTCGTGGGCCATGACATGACACCAGTGGCAGGCTGAGTACCCCACGCTCAACAGGATGGGGACGTCACGTTCGGCGGCCGCTGCTATGGCCTCCGGACCCCACGGATACCAATCCACCGGATTGTCAGCGTGCTGGCGGAGGTAGGGACTGGACTGGCCAGCGAGGAGGTTCACCCGGACGACGCTACCGACGGTGTGGGGTGGAGGTCGCCGGTGCCCGGTCCCGGCAGACTGGTCCCATGAACCGGTGGATCCTCGGGGCGCGACCTCGCACCCTGCCTGCGGCGGTAGTGCCCGTGTTGGTCGGGACCGCCGTGGCCGCCGGTTCGGGGATCATCTGGTGGAGGGCTGCCGCCGCACTGGTGGTAGCCCTCGCCCTGCAGGTGGCCACGAACTACGCCAACGACCTGTCCGATGGCGTGCGAGGTACCGACGGGCCCCAACGCGTCGGCCCGGCTCGGCTGGTCGGTTCAGGTCTCGCCGCCGCCACTGAGGTACGTCTGGCCATGCTGGTCGCCTTCGGGGTGGCTGCGGTGGCCGGTCTGGCCCTGGCTGTTGCCGTGACACCGTGGCTGCTGCTGGTCGGTGCAGCATCCATTGCTGCCGGCTGGCTCTACACCGGTGGCCCCCGGCCGTACGGCTACCTCGGATTGGGTGAGGTGTTCGTCTTCGTGTTCTTCGGACTGGTGGCCACCGTGGGCAGCGTCTACGTCCACCAGCAGGAGGTTCCGGCTCTGGTCTGGCCGGCGGCCGTAGCCGTGGGATTTCTGGCCTGTTCGCTGCTGGTAGTCAACAACCTGCGCGATCGACCGACTGACGCCGAATCCGGCAAGCGGACCCTCGCCGTACGCATGGGGGACCGGCCGACCCGGATCCTCTACGTGGTGTTGATCGACGGGGCGCTCATCGTGGGTTCTCTGTGCGCCTTCTCGAGGCCGTGGGCCATACTGGTGCTGGGTGCCGGCGTGGTGGCCGGTCCGGCGGTGCGGCGGGTGCTGGCCGATGCCGAAGGGCCCGACCTGATCGACGTGCTGGGTCGCACGGGTCGCACCCAACTGGTGGCCGGTGCACTGCTGACCTTGGGGCTCGTTCTGTCGGTCTGACGAGATCTGTGGCCTCCGGCTGGCGACGTCCTGGCTTGTCGGTCAGGTTCGCGTGGCGGTCAGTAGTTGGGCGATGCCGCCACTGCACCGGTCCTTGGCTAACTCGGTGAATCCCGCCGCCTCGATGGTGGCCAGAAGCTTGTCTTCGGGAGGCAGGTAGGCCACCGATCGAGGCAGGTAGCGGTAGGCATCCCGGTTGGAAAACACCCCGCCCACCAATGGCACGACCCGACCGAAGTACACCCCGTGGCCGATTCGCAGCACCGGGTTTCGGGGTCGGTCAACCTCCAGTAGGGCGATCCGGCCGCCCGGGCGAAGCACTCTGGCCAGTTCGGCCAGGAACGGTTCAAGGCTGGTGAAGTTCCGGAGTGCGAATCCGCACGTGACCCCGTCTATAGATCCGTCGGCGGCCGGTAGGCGCAGCGCGTCGGCGTGAACGAGAGGCGCATCGGTCCGGGCGGCGGCCAGCATTCCCCACGACAGGTCCATTCCAATGGGGCGGTGGCCCGCGTTGGAGAGGTCACGGCAGAGGTCGCCGGTGCCGCAGGCCAAGTCCAGGACGGTCGAGGAGTCTGGGAGAGAGAGGCGTCGCACTGTCCGCTTTCGCCAACGCACGTCCAGGCGAAACGTCATGATCCGGTTTACCAAGTCGTACCGAGGGGCAATGGCATCGAACATGGAGCGCACAGCGGTGGCCTTAGCGTCCCCGGTGGGGAGGGGTGCGTCGGGGTTGGGAATGCGGCTGGTGTCAGGGAAGCGGCTTGGGTCGCTCATGTCGGCTGGGGAGGGGTCCTTGGGGGCGAACTCGACGGTACGTCCGTCAGTTGTGCTCAGTTGAACCAGATCTTCTGGTGTTCCCGGCTCTGAGGATGGATCAGCAGGGCCAGCAGCACAACGGGAAACAGCAGAGCAAAGGCCAGGGCCATCGGATTGCCGAACCCGTACCAGGTGAGGCGGATAAGCACGGCCACTGCGGCGGTACCCACGCCGAGACGCCAACCCCAGCGCTTGTCGTTGGCGATGGCCCATGCCGCTGGGAACATGGCGATGCCGACCAGGAACAGTGTCTGGCCTCGGACGAGGTTGAAGATGCCTTCGATGTACAACAGCATCGTGGCCGAAGCCAGCGTCTGCGGGTGCATGCGGTTGATCCAGCGACGTTCCACGTAGCCAGTCTGTCAGCGGCTCGACCCGTTACCTCGACGTCCGGGTGCTGCGACCGGCACCGACCCGCCGGCGTTCACGCTGTCAGCGTTCGTCCGCTCGGCGCGTAATTGCCCGCAGGCAGCGTCGATCTCGGTGCCGCGGGTCCGGCGGATGGTGGCATTGCCGCCCCGGGCGTTCACCTCGTCGGCGAACTCCCGAACCCGGGCAGGCGAGGATCCGCGTGTCGGCCATCCGGGCGTCGGATTGAGTGGGATGAGGTTCACATGGGCGCCCAGTGGACGGGCGTAGTCGGCCAGTCGGGCCGCGTCCTCCGGCCGGTCGTTGACGTTGTCGATGAGGGCCCACTCGAAGGAGAGGCGCCGACCGGTGGCGGTGACGTGCGCTTGGCAGGCATCGGCCAGTTCAGCCAATGGGTAGCGCCGATTCAACGGGACCAACTCGTCGCGCAGGTCGTCGTCCGCCGCATGCAGCGACACCGCCAGGTTCACTGGCAGCCCCTCGGTGGCCATCCGACGGATGCCGGGCACCACGCCGACCGTCGAGATGGTGAGGTGGCGCGCCGACAGCCCGAGGTCGCCATGGAGACGCTGGACGGCCGCCCACGTTCGGTCATAGTTGGCCAGCGGCTCACCCATGCCCATGAAGACCACGTTGGAAACCCGGCGGTCGCCGGCTTCGACCTGGGCCCGCACAACCTGTTCTACGATCTCGCCGGTCGAGAGGTGGCGGTCGAAGCCCATCTGGCCGGTAGCGCAGAAGCCGCACGCCATGGCGCATCCGGCCTGAGTGCTGACACACACCGTGGAACGGTCCTTGTAGTGCATGAGCACCGTCTCGATGAGTGATCCGTCGGCCAGACGCCACAGCCACTTGACGGTGTCGCCGCCGTCACCCACCGACCGGGTGTCTTCAGTGAGAGCGGGGGGAAGGAGATCGGCTAGGGGGCCGCGGAGGGCCTTGGGAAGCGTGGAGACGTCCTCTGGGCCGATGAGGTCGCGGTACAGGCCCTGCCAGAGCTGGTCGACGCGGTAGGTGGGGAGCGCAGTACCGGTGGTTTCGCCTACTTCGGCGACGAGTGCGTCCAGCCCGGCCCGGTCGGGGTCGTAGCGGCTAGGAGAGAGCCCTCTAGGGGGACCGACTGCTGAAGAGCCGGTCTCCGGAGCCTTACTTGCCGGGGAACAGGTCACCGGACGATGCGTTGGTAGGCCCGACTGGTGAACTCGCGATCGAAGCCGAGCGCCCCGTACATCTTGCGGGCCGGCTTGTTGTCCGACTCCACGTAGAGGATGGCCTGGCGTAGGCCTTGACTCGCCAGGTAGGCCAGACCGGCCAACGAGAGTTCGCGACCAAGGCCCCGACCGTGATGCTCGGGGTCCACGGCAATGGCATAAATTTCTCCGAGCGCCGGCTTCTCGTCGGTGTGGACCTTGGTCCAGCAGAATCCGATAATGGACTCGTTCCCGTCGTCATCCGTTTCCTCGAGGATCAGGAAGCCCTCGGGGTCATACCAGGACTCAGCCTGTTTGGCGGCCAGGTCTTCAGGGGTCATATCGCCCTGTTCGGGATGCCAGTCGAAAGCCTTGTTGTTGCACTCGATGAATGCCTCGGCGTCCTCGGGGCGAAAGGCCCGCACGACCAGGTCGGTGGGCAGTGCCGGTAGCTGCCTTCGCAGGCGCAGGAGGTCGCGGTAGGGCACGAAGCCGGCCCGGGTGGGGACCTCATCGCTGCGCTCGTCTACCCGTTCGATCCAGTATTCGAGTCGTCCGCCACCCTCGATCACCACGGCCTGGGTGGCGGCTTCCAGCAAACGACGCCCACGGTCGTCGTTGGTGCCCCGCTCGTCGGACGGGTCGCCGGGAGCTGCGGGTTCGGAGATGTTGAGCTCGACGAGCCAGCGTTCCGGGTCACCGGAGAGGCTGGCGGTATCGGTTCCGTCCGTGACGGTCCACCGGTCCATGGGCGCTGAGGCTACCGTCGCCCTTCGTGGGACGACCAAGGTCAATCAAGGGACGGGCCGCCGAGGCACATCGACGGCTGGGCGATGAGTACCCGGGTGCCGAATGTGAGCTGGATCATGAGAACCCGTTCCAGCTTCTGGCCGCCACCATCCTCTCTGCCCAGTGCACCGACAAGCGGGTGAACATGGTGACGCCCGCCTTGTTTGCCGCATACCCAGAGCCGGTTGACCTGGCTGGGGCGGTGCCCCATGAACTGCAGGAGATCGTCCGTTCCACCGGCTTCTACGCCAACAAGGCGAAGAGCCTGTTGGGTATGGCCCAGCGCCTCGTAGAGGTATTCGATTCGGAGGTTCCGTCGTCGATGACCGACCTGACGTCGCTGCCCGGGGTGGGGCGCAAGACGGCCAACGTGGTCCGCAGCGTGGCCCTCGACCTGCCCGGCCTACCGGTGGATACCCATGTGGGACGACTCTCGCGGCGGTTGGGGTTGACGACGGAGACGGATCCGGTGAAGGTCGAGATGGAGCTGAATCCGATGGTGCCCGCGGCTCAGAGGGGAGAGTTCAGCCTCCGCCTGATTCTGCACGGGCGTCGGGTCTGTCCGAGTCGAAAGCCCCGGTGTGGGGAGTGTGTGCTCCAGGACTTCTGTCCCGCCGCCCACCTCTGATTTCGTCGGGAACCGGCATGACAGACGTCACTCGGAAATGGGGACCAGAACCCGTTCTGCCCATCCTTCCGGTGGTGTACGTTCACTCCGCCGGGTCCCGCCACCCGGCTTAGCGAGGAGAGGGTTCCCGCCACCCGCCTTGCCCGTTCGGCGCCCCTCGGGGCGCCGAACGACATTTTGGGGCCGGTTTCGAATTCCTCAGACTCGTCGAGCCCGGGCCAGTTCCCGCAGGGCGCCACGCAGGTGGCGTTCCACTTCGTGGAGGCCCGACCGGTCCCTGGCCTCTTCATCAGTCGAGGTGGTACTGAAGGCCGCCAGTTCCTCGATCCGTCGAGTGAGGGCTTCGAGCTGGCTGGCCAACGAGGAGAGCTCCGCGTCCACCCGGGCTTCGTTCGATTCGGATCTGTCCATACAAGCGAGTCTGGCCGACTCCGCTTTGAAACCCCAGCCGAGGCCCCGGGCGGAGGCCGGTAGCGTGGCGGCGTGCTCCGACGATTCGATCTTCGAGGGGATCTACCCGGCTCTACCGCGGATCTGCGGGCCGCCCTGCCCCGACCCGACCTGGGTGCTCCGGGCTCCGAAGGTGCTGTCCTGAGTGCCGTACGGACCATTCTCGACGACGTTAAGGCCCGTGGTGACGAGGCCGTACGCGAGTTGACGTCCCGATTCGACGGCGCTGAACCGACGGCCATCCAGGTAGATCCGGTCGAGGTAGCCGCCGCTCTGGACCGCATCGACCCCGTCCTCCGCACGGCGTTAGAGGTAGCCGCAGAAGCCATCCAGCGCCATCACGTGGGTCAGGTCCGTTCCGAGTACCGGACCGAGGATGCCGGTCTCGTGGTGCGCTCAGTCAGTCGTCCCGTGGAACGTGCGGGCTGCTATGTCCCGGGAGGGCGGGCCGCGTATCCCTCGACCGTTCTCATGACCGCCGTTCCGGCCCGTGTGGCCGGTGTCGACGAGGTCGTGGTGTGCGTACCCCCGGACCCGGATGGCCGTGTCGCAGAGGTGACCCTGGCGGCAGCCGCGGTGGCCGGGGTGGATGCCGTCTACGCGGTGGGTGGCGCCCAGGCCGTAGCCGCCATGGCCTTCGGCACCGAGTCGATCCCCTCGGTCGATGTCATCGTCGGTCCGGGAAACGTCTACGTGGCCCTGGCCAAGCGCGAGGTTGCCGGTCTGGTCGGCGTGCCTTCGGCCTTCGCCGGTCCGTCGGAGGTCGTGGTGGTGGCCGATGCGACCGTTCCGACCAGTTTCGTAGCCATCGACATTGTCGTACAGGCCGAACACGGGCCAGACGGGCTGGCCTGGTTGATCACCTGGGACGAGGCAGTGGCCGATGCCGTGGATGCCGAGGTGTCTCGCATCGTCGAGGCCTCGCCGCGACGCGACGACGTGACGGCCACGTTGACCTCTGCCGGCTGGGTGGTCCTGGTCGACGGTCCAGACGAGGCACTGGCGGTGTCGGATGCCATTGCTCCCGAGCACCTTCAGTTGATGGTCGATGATGCCGAGTCGTTAGCCGACCGGGTCCGCCACGCCGGAGCGGTCTTCTGCGGTCCATGGTCTCCGGCCTCGCTTGGCGACTACGTGGCCGGTCCCAGCCACGTCCTGCCCACCGCCGGTACCGCACGCTTCTCGGGCGCCCTCACGGTTGCCGACTTCACCAAAGAGGTCCACGTCGTGACTGCCGATCGGGGCGCCCTCGAACGACTGGCGCCCCACGTGGCGGCGCTGGCCGACGCCGAGGGCCTCGATGCTCACGCCGCATCCGTCGAGATCCGAACCTGTCACCGTCTGGGCACCAACCACGATGTCTGAGTTCGTACAGCCCCTGGCCCGCGACGGTGTGGTGAGCATGGAGGGTTATCACTCGCCTCAGGTTGACGTCGCCGTCCGCCTCAACACCAACGAGTCGCCGGTGCCTCCACCCGTGGGATTCAGCGCGGCAGTGGCTGCAGCGGCCACCGAACTGTCCTGGAACCGCTATCCGGACCGTCACGCCACGGCGCTACGGTCCGCCCTGGCCGAAGCCCATGGGGTAACCCCGATGCAGGTCTTCGCTGCCAACGGGTCCAACGAAGTCCTCCAGAGCCTGCTGCTGGCCTACGGCGGCCCGGGTCGGTCTGCTGCGGTGTTCGAGCCGACGTACGCCATGTACGCCCAGATCGCCCGCATCACAGGGACCGACGTTCTTCGAGGCACCCGTGACGTCGACCACCGACTGGTCTCCGATGACGTCATGGCGCTGGTGGCCGACGAGCAACCGGCGCTGGTCTTCCTGTGTTCGCCCAACAACCCGACGGGCACCGTGGACCCGGTCGGGCTGGTGGCCGACCTGGTGGACGTGGCAGCTGGCTACGGGGGCCTGGTGGTTGTCGACGAGGCATATGGACAGTTCGCCTCGACGAGTGTCGTGGACCTGTTGGCCGAGGACCGCCCGCTGGTTGTGAGCCGGACCTTCTCCAAGACATGGGCCATGGCCGGGGCGAGGCTGGGCTATCTCCTGGCCCCGACCTGGTGCGTGGCTGAACTCGACAAGGTGGTCCTGCCATACCACCTTGATGCCTTTAAGCAGACCGTCGGGATCCTGGCCCTCGAGCACCGGGCGGCTATGGACGATCGGGTCGCCCAACTGGTGGCTGAACGGAACCGGATGGCTGCCGCCCTCGACGTCCTACCGGTCACCGCGTGGCCATCGGAGGCGAATTTCATCCTGTTCCGACCGGACACCCGGTCGGGCCGGGACGTCTGGCAGGCCCTGGTCGACCGCTCAGTTCTCGTCCGGGATTTCACCACCATGGTTGGAATCGAAGGGTGCCTCCGGGTCACCATCGGGACGACCGACGAAAATGACCGCTTCATCGAGGCCCTGGGGCAGATCCTGGGTGGGTCCCTCGCTGAAGCACCTCACGAACCAGACACCGAAGGGGACTGACATGGCACGCACCGGAAGCCGCCAGCGCACGACGAAGGAGACGGCCATCTCCGTCGAGATCGACCTGGACCGCATGGTGGTGGCCGACGTGTCGGCATCGACTGGCATCCCGTTCTTTGATCACATGCTCGACCAGCTGGGCCGCCACGGGGGCTTGGGCCTACGGGTCTCCTGTGACGGCGATCTGAGCATCGACGCCCACCACACCGTGGAAGACGTCGGCATCGCTCTGGGTGAGGCCTTCGCTGATGCGCTGGGCGACAAGGCGGGCGTTAGGCGCTTCGCCTCGATCCGGGTGCCGCTCGATGAGGCGCTGGTCGACGTGGCCCTCGACCTGTCGGGGCGTCCGTACCTCCACCACGATGTCGAGTTTCCCGGTGAGAAGATCCTCGGCGACCCACCGTTCGACCCACAGTTGATGGAGGAGTTCTGGCGGGCATTCACGGTGGCGGCCCGCATTACTCTGCACCTCACGGTGGTGCGCGGAAAGAACACCCACCACATCGTGGAGGCCTCCTTTAAGGGCGTGGCCCGAGCCTTGCGCGATGCTGTGCGGATCGATGGTGGCGACGTGCCGTCCACCAAGGGCAGCCTGTGACCCGACCCGACGGGGACGCCTCCCCGGTAAGGACAGGCCCGCTGCTGGCCGTCCTGGACTACGGAATCGGCAACCTGCGATCGGCCCAGAAGGCCCTCCAAAGGGTGGGCGCCGATGCCCGTCTGACCAGCGACCCCGACGAGGTCGCGGCGGCTGACGGATTGGTACTGCCCGGCGTGGGGGCGTTTGGACGTTGCATTGAGGCACTGCGGGCTGCGGGTCTCTGGGAGACGGCGATGGAAGCGGCCAGTGAGGCTGCGACAGGGACCGGGCGACCGTTCCTGGGAGTCTGCGTGGGACTCCAGATGCTCCACGAGTCGAGTACGGAGTCACCCGGCGTGGCCGGTCTCGGCGTATTGCCCGGCGAGGTGACGCTGTTGTCCGATGCCGTGAAGCGACCCCAGATGCAGTGGAACCGCCTGGACGAGAACGGAACCGATAAGCATCCGATGCTGGCCGGTCTGGGTGACGACCCGTGGACCTACTTCGTGCACAGTTATGCCGCACCGGTCGGACCCGACACGGTGGCCACATGCACCTACGGCGATGAGGTCTGTGCGGCCGAAGCTCGGAGTCTGCTCTGGGCGTGCCAGTTCCACCCGGAGAAGTCCTCGGCCACAGGCCTCCGAGTACTGGAGAACTTTGTGGGTCTGGTCGCTAAATGAGCACACCTGCGCTGTTCCCGGCCATCGACCTACGTGCTGGTCGCTGTGTGCGCCTCATCCAGGGCGACTACGACCGGGAGACCGTGTACGGCGAGGATCCCGTCGCCCAAGCCCTGGCCTTTCAGGAGGCGGGCGCCGACTGGGTCCACGTGGTGGACCTCGACGCCGCCCGGACTGGAGACCCGGTAAACCGGCCGGTAGTCGCCGCGGTGGCCGCCGCGCTCGACGTGCCCGTCCAGACCGGTGGGGGCGTCCGGTCGGTCGCTGATGCTCGGGACCTGTTCGACGCCGGGGTGTTCCGGGTGGTTCTGGGCACCGCAGCGGTCGAGGACCCGGACCTCGTGACTGCGGTGGCCGATCACGGCCCGGTGGCCGTGGGGCTCGACGTGTGGGGCGACGAGGTAGCTGTCCGGGGCTGGACCGAGGGCAGCGGCCTGAAGCTCGGCGATGCGTTGATCCGGTATTCGGGCCTGGGGGCCGCGGCCTTCGTCATCACCCGGATCGAACGTGACGGCACCCTGGAAGGCCCTGATGTCGATGGGCTGGCCGGCGTACTAGCTGCCACCAGCGTCGACGTGGTGGCCTCCGGTGGTGTGGGCCGCCCCAGCGACCTAGCTGACTTGGCGGCTCTGGACGTGGACGGCCGCCGCATAGCGGGGATCATCCTCGGACGGGCGCTCTACGAGGGCACCGTTGACCTCGCCGAGGCCGTCCGGCAACTTTCGGAGGGTCCGTCGGGCCACCCGGCAGGGAATCAGGCCTGACCGTGGAAACCGTGCGCATCGTCCCTTGTCTGGACGTCGACAACGGCCGGGTGGTCAAGGGCGTGAACTTCGTGGGTCTACGCGATGCCGGTGACCCGGTGGAGCTGGCGGCCCGCTACGACAGCGAGGGCGCCGACGAACTCGTGTTCCTGGACATCACAGCGTCTTCCGATGCCCGGGAGACCACCTTGGACATGGTTCGCCGCGTGGCCGAGGAGGTGTTCATCCCGTTCACCGTCGGTGGGGGTATCAGGACGGTCGAGGACGCCCGGGGGATCCTGCGGGCCGGCGCTGACAAGGTCTCGGTCAACACGGCTGCTGTCGATCGCTCTGAACTCGTCGGTGAGTTGGCCGCTGAGTTCGGGAGCCAGTGCGTGGTGGTGGCCGTGGATGCCCGACGGGCCGGACCGGATTTCGGGACTGCTGCCAGCGGGTTCGAGGTGTTCACCCATGGCGGTCGGATGTCGACCGGATGGGACCTCGTGGCCTGGATTACCGAGGTCGTTGACCGGGGAGCCGGCGAGATCCTGCTGACGTCCATGGACCGTGACGGCACCCGTGACGGCTTCGATGTCGAGATGCTCCGGACCGTGGGCGACGTGGCCACCGTGCCACTGATCGCTAGCGGCGGCGTTGGAAACCTCGATCACCTGGTGGCCGGAGCAGTAGATGGTGGCGCCGATGCCGTACTGGCCGCCTCGATCTTCCACTTCGGGGAATACACGGTGGCCGAGGCAAAGACCCACCTGGCAGCGGCCGGTGTGACCGTTCGGCCCGTGACCCGTTGACCGCGCCGTTACCGTGCACCTTGTGAACACGCAGAAGACCTCGTCCGGCCAGTCTCTAGAGAGAGGCTCATCAGACGGCAACGGTGTAATGCCCGGCCCGTCGGATCACGAGGGCCTTCCCATCAAGATGCTCAACGACCGCATCCTCGTGCGAACCGACTCCGAGGAGGGCGAGCGTCGCTCCACCGGCGGCATCCTCATCCCGGCCACTGCCCAGGTGGGGAAGCGTCTGGCCTGGGCCCAGGTGGTGGCCGCCGGTCCCAACGTTCGTGCCATGGAAGTTGGCGACCAGGTGCTGTTCAACCCGGAGGACCGCTACGAGGTTGAGGTTCGGGGGCACGACTACATCATTCTCCGGGAGCGCGACGTCCATGCGGTGGCGGCCCAGCGCCTCGAAGAGGGAAGCACGGGCCTGTATCTGTAGCGGGAACGGGTAACCGGGTTCGACGGATTGCCTCCGGCGGCGAATTGAAACACGGACCGTCAGCGCAAGGGGGCGACCGTAGGCTGACCCCCATGCCTCCCGCCCCCTCCACCATCGAGTCCACCCCCATTGCCGCGACGGCTGAACAGTTGGAGGGCGTGACCTTCAACGAGGACGGCCTGGTGCCGGCCATTGTCCAGGAGGAGCACACTGGGCGGATCCTGATGATGGCGTGGATGAACGCCGACTCCCTGCGCGAGACCATGGCCACCGGTCGGACCTGGTTCTGGAGCCGCAGTCGCCGCGAATACTGGTGCAAGGGCGAGACCTCAGGCGATCGCCAGTACGTCCGAGAGGCGTACTACGACTGCGACGCCGACACTCTGCTCTTCGTGGTCGAACAGGAGGGGAAGGGCGCCTGCCACACGGGCGAGTACAGCTGCTTCTTCCGTCCGTTCGGACCGGAGGCCGCGTCAAACGCGGTCGTCGACGCTGGCTGATCCAGCGACCCATCCTGTGATCAGCCCCGATCGCGAGGAGTTTCGGGCGCTAGCGCGCGGCCATGCCGTCGTGCCGGTTTGGCGCGAGTTGCTGGCCGACCTGACCACCCCGGTCTCCCTATACGCCCGTTGCGTGGGTGACGGCGAGGGCTTCCTGCTCGAAAGCGTCGACCGGGGCGAGACCTGGGGCCGCTGGTCGTTCATCGGCCGGAACCCGTCGCTCACCCTTACCTCCCATGGCGCCGGGGGCGACCTAGACGTGAGCGGAGACCTTCCGGCTGGGATCCGTACCGACGCCGGGATGCTGGCCGCTCTCGAAGATCTCCTGGCGCACTTTCGATCGCCGGCCATCGAGGATCTTCCTCCGCTACACGGGGGCCTCATGGGCTACCTGGGTTATGACGTCGTGCGCGAGGTGGAACATCTTCCCGACGTGCCGCCCGACGACCGGGGCTTCCCCGACGGGATCATGTCGGTCATTGGCGAGATGGTGGCCATCGACCACTGGCGCCAACGGGCCGTCTTGCTGGTCAACGTGGTGGTGCCCGAGCTCACCGGCGACAAGGCGGCCGACAATGCAGCACTGGACGCCGCCTACGACGAGGCGGCGTTCCGGCTCGACCAGCTGGCATCCGACGGAGCCCGGCCGCTCGACGAACCCCTGATGGCGCCGCCCGATCCCTCTGACGAACCGCCCGAGGTGACCTCCACCATGGGTGCCGACCTGTACAAGGTCGCCGTGGAGGTTGCACGGGAACACATTTTGGCTGGCGACGTGTTCCAGGTCGTCCTCTCACAACGTTTCGACGTGGAGCTCGATGCCGAGCCCTACGACGTGTACCGGGTGCTCCGACAGGTCAATCCGAGTCCCTACATGTACTTCCTGCGCTACGAGGACCTCACCGTGGTGGGGGCCTCGCCCGAGCCCATGGTTCAATTGCTCGACGGTCGGGTCGTGTCACGGCCCATTGCCGGCACCCGCCGTCGGGGCCGTAATGACGTCGACGATCGTCGGATGGCCGCCGAATTGGCCGAGGACCCCAAGGAGGTGGCCGAGCACGTGATGCTCGTCGACCTGGCCCGAAACGACGTGGGTCGGGTCGTGGCCTTCGGCTCCGAAGAGGTCGAGGAGATGATGACGCTGGAGCGTTACAGCCACGTCATGCACCTCACCAGTCAGGTTGCCGGCGAGTTGGCTGAAGGCTGCACCCCGATCGACGTCCTTCGGGCCACCCTGCCCGCCGGCACGGTTTCCGGTGCCCCCAAGGTGCGGGCCATGGAGATCATCGACGCCCTCGAGCCGGTCAAGCGGGGTCCTTATGCGGGCGTGGTTGGTTACTTCGATTTCACCGGCAACATCGACACGGCCATTGCCATCCGTACCATGTTCGTCCGTGACGGAATCGCCTCAGTCCAGGCCGGAGCGGGGATCGTGGCTGACAGTGTCCCAGAACTCGAGCACCTGGAATGTCAGAACAAGGCCCGGGCGCTGCTGTCGACCATTCCGGCTGCCCGTCGGATGACAGCGGCCCGTCGTGCTGCTAGCAGCGATTGACCTTTCTCATGGGGCCACCGTTATGACCGCCGTTCGTCGCCAGCGCGACGTCCTACGGGTTGCCGGGCCCGAGGCCCGGACGTACCTCCAGGGCCAGCTCAGCCAGGACGTCGACGCTCTGGACGTCGGCGGTGCAGCGGACACCTTCGTGTTGCAGCCCACCGGCAAGGTCGAGGCGTGGATGCGGATCTCGAGGATGGCCGACGACGTGTTCATGTTGGATATGGACGCTGGTTGGGGAATGGTCGTGCTCGCCCGTCTGACCCGTTTCTTACTGCGGACCGACTGCACGGTGGAACCCGTCGACTGGGACCTGGTCACGGTGCTGGATGCTGAGATGGGGTCGGTGGATGCTCCGCCAGGCGGGCTGGCGTTACCTGTGATCTGGCCCGGCCTGCGAGCCGTCGACCTGCTCGGTCCGTTGGTTGATCTTCCTGAAGGCCCCACCGATGGTGACGGTTCGATGTGGGAGCACCGTCGGATCGCTGCCGGCATCCCGATGATGGGTGCCGAGATGGATGAGACGACCATTCCTGGTGCCACCGGAGTGGTCGACCGGTCGGCCAGCTTCACCAAGGGGTGCTACACCGGTCAGGAGTTGGTGGCACGGGTCGACAGTCGGAGCGCCGGAACCCCGACACGAATCGTGCGGGCAGTCGGACAGGGTTCGCTGCCGTTGACCGAGACGGAAATCACGCTTGACGGTGTTGCGGCCGGTCGGCTGACCAGCGTGGCTACCCGACCCGGGTCCGGACCCAACGACGGGTTCGTGGCCCTCGCTCAGGTCAAGCGGGCCATTGTGGTGCCGGTGATGGTGGACGCCGACGGCACGTCGGTCTCACTCCTCGCTGACTGAGGGGATCCGTACCACCATCTCGGTGCCTCCGTCGGGAGGTGCCACGGCTTCCACCTCGCCATCCATGGCTTCCACCAGTTCACGGACGATGGCCAAACCCAGGCCGGAACCCGACTCCCGGTCGGCTGGGCGGTGCTGGGCCACGTAGAGACGCTCGAATACGTGCGGGAGGTCGTCGGCTGCGATCCCCGGACCGTCGTCGATGATCCGGACCTGAATCGACGGTCCTGTCGACTGAATCTCCACTGTCAGAGTGGTTGCCGCGTACCGCAGACCGTTTTCGACCAGATTGCCCACTATCTGCGCCCACCGATCGTGGTCGACCATTGACACGACGACGTCATCTGCGATACCGGCTGGGTTCGTTGCGGAGGTTTCGACGGTGACCTGGATGCCGGCTTCAGCGGCCACCGGGCCGAAAGCCTCGACCACCTCGGCGGTCGACGCGGCAATGTCCACTGGGTGCAGGTTTAGGGCGAACTGTTGAGCATCCAGATGGGCCAACTCGAGAAGGTCACGAACGAGGCGTTCCAGACGAGCGGCCTCGGCCAGGATCACCTTGCCGGCCTGGATGGGCTCGGAGATGGTCCCGTCGACCAGAGCCTCGGCGTAGCCGCGGATGGAGGTCATTGGTGTCCTGAGATCGTGAGAGACCGAGAGCAGGAACTGCCGTTCCAGACCCCGGGATCGCTCCAGTCCCTCAGCCATGGTGTTCACCGCCACCACCAGTTCGGTGACCTCATCTGGCCGCCGGGACTTTGACCCGGCCGGATCCGAATCCAGTCGGGTATCCAGGTGGCCGTCCGCGATTTTGTGGGCGGCCGCGGCCACCTCGATCACCGGGTGGGCCAGAGAGCGGCTAAGGCGGAGGGCTACGAGCACGGAGACGACGATGGACACCAACGCACCTAGCAGCATCCACTGGTAGGTGCCGGCCAGCGGGTCTACGTATCGACGGCTGGCTACCACGACGATGGCCGGACCGGTGGCGGTGGACCGCAACGGAACCACGGCGGCCGCCCAGGCCACATCGCCTCGGACCCCCGATGTGTGGGCCGCTTCGTCGGGCCCAGCAGCGTCCTCGGCCAATGGACGCAGGTCGTCGTAGGTGACAACGCGTGGAAGTTCGTTGAGGACGACTAGGGGACTGCCATCACGTGGGACCACGGCAAGGCCAATCTGCTCGAGGTCCATTGACTGTCGGATTCGTTCGCGGACACCCTGCTCGAGTCTGAGGCGGTTCGGAGCCGTCATGCCATCTTCTAACGCCGCAGCCAAGGCGAGGGTCTGGCCGACCACATGGCGTTCGGTGGTCGACGCCGAGCGGGTCCAAGCGGCCACCGCGGTTCCTGCGCCGACCAGGACAAGGGCCAGGACGACCAGTCCGACCATGGTGGTGAGTAGTCGGGTCCTCATGGAGTGTGCTCCATCAGTCCAGCCGATAACCGACACCGCGGACCGTGGCTAGGGGGAGGTCGTCGCCTAACTTCCGACGGACCTGCCGCACATGGACGTCGACCGTCCGCTCATCACCGATCCAGCCGTCGCCCCATGCACCGTCCAGGATCTGGCGCCGGGTCAGCGCTCGACCGACGTGTTCGACGAGAAACCACAGCAGGGCGAACTCCCGGGCGGCCAGTGAAGCCACGACACCATCCACCGTGACCTCGAGGCGTTCGCCGTCGATGCGGACACCGCCGAACTCGACCACCGGTCCGGTCGTCGTCCCGGCCCTCGCTGAGCGGCGGAGCACTGCGCGGACGCGGCCCATGAGTTCGCGGGGGCTGAACGGCTTGATCACGTAGTCGTCGGCGCCCAACTCGAAGCCGACTATCCGGTCAACTTCGTCGTCGCGGGCCGTGATCATGATGATGGGAACGTCCGAAGTGGCACGGATGCGCCGGCAGGCCTCCAGGCCGTCGATGCCACCCGGCAGGCCGAGGTCGAGGAGTACCAGTTCCGGCGTTCGTTCGGCGAACAGGACCAACGCCCGCTCTCCGCTGCCGGCCAGGTAGGGCCGATGGCCGTCCTGACGGAGGTACAGGTCCAGGAGGTCGGCGATGTGGGGGTCGTCCTCGACGACCAGGATCACGGCACCGTCGATACGCGTCGGGTCACCTGAATCTCCAGTCATGCCCCCATCGTCGCACGATGGATCCACCAAAACCCATCGTGGCAGATGAGGGTTGTGTGAGGGAATCGGCTCCGGGGCACCTCGGGGGTGTCGGTAGCCTCCGGTCGTGGCCACCTATCTCGATCGGATCCTCGACGTGCATCGCACGGCCGCCGCTGCCGATCGCCGGAGCGTCGGTGCACTGGTCGACGCGGCGCTCGGGCTACCCGAAGCACGGCGCTTCACTGACGCTCTGGTGGAAGTTCCGGCCGGAGAACCGGCGGTAATCGCCGAGGTAAAGCGCCGTTCGCCCTCACGGGGGGACCTGGCCGTTGACCTGGACCCGGTGGGCACCGCCATGGAATACGTCGCCGGGGGAGCGGCTTGCCTCTCGGTCCTGACCGACGTCGACCACTTCGGAGGATCGCCAGATGACCTAGCCGCTGCCCGAGACGCCGTGGGGGTCCCGGTACTCCGAAAGGATTTCACCATCGACGCCCGCGACGTCTGCGATGCCCGTCTCATGGGGGCTGATGCGGTGCTCCTGATTGCTGCGGCACTCGACGATGCCGAGTTGACCGACTTCCACGCCCTGGCCGTCGAAGTAGGCCTCGACGCCCTCGTGGAGATCCACGACGAGGCCGAACTGGAGCGAGCCCTGACGGTCGGTGCGCGGCTCATAGGGGTCAATCAACGGGATCTGGCCACCTTCGAAGTCGACACGGCCCGGGCCGTCCGCATGGCCCCGCTCATGCCTGACTGGGTCGTTCGGGTAGCCGAGTCGGGCATCCGGGGGCCCGCCGACGCCCGCACGCTTGTGGATGCCGGCTACCACGCACTCCTGGTGGGCGAGTTGGTGGTGACCTCGAGCGACCGCACGGGCGCCGTGCGAGCCCTCCGGGGGTGCCCGAGGGACCACAAAATGAGGGATGATTAAGTCGTGTTCATCAAGATCTGTGGCATCACCTGCGCCGAGGACGCGTTGCTTGCCACGGCACTGGGCGCCGATGCCCTCGGCTTCATCTTCGCCCCGTCTCGGCGTCAGGTGAGCGAACGGGTGGTGCGCGACATCGTGGGACAACTCCCGCCCGACGTGATGACAGTAGGGGTGTTCCGCAACACCGGGAAGGCCCGAGTAGTCGAGACGGTGAACCGGATAGGCCTGCGAGCCGCCCAACTCCACGGCGATGAGTCGCCTACAACCACCCGCTGGGTATCTGATCGGGTACCGGTGACCATCCGAGCACTGCCGGCCGGTTCGCCAGACCTGGACCGTTTCGACGAGTTCGGTGCTGACCTGCTCCTTCTGGATGCTCCGATCCCCGGTGCGGGCCAGGTGTTCGACTGGGCCATGGCCGACGGGCCGTCGGCGGCCAGACCGATGCTGCTGGCTGGCGGCCTCACACCAGACAACGTGGGTGAGGCCATCGAGCGGGTGGACCCTTACGGCGTTGACGTGGCCAGTGGCGTGGAAGCCGGGCCGGGGCGCAAGGATCCCCGCCTGTTGCGGGCGTTCATGATCAATGCGCGGGCGGCCCGACCGACCCGGGTCGAGGGCTATCTGGGCGACACGGAGAATCGTCCGTTCGATTGGCAGCAGGACGAAGTTGAACCTCCCGGTGGGGTAGATCGAGGAATGGACCGGCCATGACACTGCAGGAGCCCACACCGGACGGGAGGTTCGGCGAGTTCGGCGGTCGATTCGTACCCGAGACGCTGATTCCGGCCGTCCTCGAACTCGAAGTGGAGTTCCGTAAGGCCTGGGCCGACCCGACCTTCCGGACCGACCTGGATGCCCTGTTGGCTGACTACGCCGGTCGGCCGTCACCGATGACCGAGTGTCACAACCTGTCCTCGGAACTGGGCTGTCGCTTGTTCCTGAAGCGGGAGGACCTCAATCACACGGGTTCCCACAAGATCAACAATGTGCTGGGTCAGGCCCTGCTGGCTCAGAGAATGGGCAAGACCCGCCTGCTGGCCGAGACCGGGGCGGGTCAGCACGGTGTCGCTTCGGCCACCGCAGCGGCCCTCCTCGGCATGGAGTGCTGTGTGTACATGGGTGAGGTCGACGTGAAGCGCCAGGAGCTCAACGTCTTCCGGATGCGCCTTCTGGGCGCCGAGGTCCGGACGGCCATGTCGGGTAGCCGTACTCTCAAGGACGCGGTGAACGAGGCCATGCGGGACTGGGTGGCCACGGTGGCAGATTCGCACTACTGCCTCGGATCGGTCATGGGCCCCCATCCGTACCCGTGGATGGTTCGCACGTTCCATGAGGTACTGGGTCGTGAGGCCCGCGAGCAGAGCGAGGCTCTGTTGGGTGGCCCGCCCGACATGGTGGTGGCCTGTGTGGGTGGTGGCTCCAACGCCATCGGCATCTTCTCGGGGTTTTCCGACGCGGCGACCGAACTGGTCGGCGTGGAGCCGGCGGGTGGCGCCGCGGTGGGGCGTGGAGTGCCAGGTGTGGTCCACGGCATGGACTCCTACCTGATGCAGGACGAGTTCGGTCAGGTACTGGAGGCCGAGTCGATTAGTGCCGGCCTGGACTATCCAGGGGTCGGCCCCGAGCACAGCTATCTAGCCTCCATCGGCCGGGCCCGGTACGAGGCGGTCACTGATGACGAGGTGGTCGAGGCCTTCCAGTTGCTAAGCCGGTCAGAGGGGATCATTCCGGCACTGGAACCGGCCCATGCCTTGGCCTGGGTCTCCCGGGAACGGGCAGCACTGGTCGGAAAATCGGTGGTGGTGAATCTGTCGGGACGTGGCGACAAAGACGTGGCCCAGATGATGGACATTCTGGCGTGAGCACCCCGAACGAAGATGGGAGCTCGCGGGTGATTGGCCCGGTCGAGGCGGCACTACGTGCTCGACGTGATGGTGGCGGCAAATGCCTTGTCGTGTACGTGACCGGCGGCCTTGGCGACGACTGGCTGGACACGGCCCGGGCGGTAGCCGCCGCCGGTGCCGACGTGGTCGAGATTGGGGTGCCGTTCTCGGATCCTGTAATGGATGGTCCGACGATCCAGGCCGCCAATGACGTTGCTCTAGCCGGTGGCGCTACGCCGGTGAGCATCCTCGACGCCCTCCGGGATGCCGATGTGGGCGTGCCGCTGGCTGTGATGACCTACTACAACATCGCCTTTCGCATGGGTTTGGAACGGTTTGCCAAATCGCTGATTATCTCGGGGGTGTCGGGCTGCATCCTGCCCGACCTTCCTTTGGAGGAGGCTGGCCCGTGGTTGGAGGTGGCGGCTGATGCTGGCGTCGAACCGATCCTGCTGGCTGCCCCCACGGCCCCTGACGATCGTCTGTCCCGCATCTGCGAGAGGACCCGCGGTTTCGTATATGGCGTCGGGCTTTTGGGGGTGACCGGGGTGCGGTCCGAGTTGGCGGCCAGCGCCGTCGAGATCGCCTCGCGACTCAAGCCCATCACCGATGTACCGGTACTGGTCGGCGTGGGTATCGGGACCCCATCACAGGCGGTAGAGGCATCGAGTCACGGTGACGGGGTGGTGGTCGGTTCGGCCGTCGTACAACGCATGGTCGATCGGGCCGGCCCGGAGGGTGTCGCCGAGTTGGTGGCGGACTTCCGTGCAGCCCTCGACGCCGGCTGACTCCCCGTCAGCGACCAGCCGCCAATGACGAGTCAGAGCGTGCCCATGGGACGACAAAAGCCCTGGGTGCGGATCGGACCCGATAGCACAGAGATCGTGGCCGACACGCTCTTCGAACTGGTGGGGCCCGATTGGTTCGATGACCTGGCCGGCCGATTTTACGATGGAGTGGCGGAGGACCCTGTGCTGCGACCGCTGTATCCCGACGACCTGGCCGGTCCGGCCGGCCGGCTCGCCGGCTTCCTGTGCCAGTATTGGGGCGGCCCCGCCGACTACAGCGTCGAGCGGGGACACCCTCGGCTGCGGATGCGGCACGCCCCCTATGTCATCGGCTCGGTCCAGCGGGACGCCTGGCTGGCCTGCATGTCGACCGCGGTCGCCGGCGGGGGTCTCACCCGGTCCGCCGAATCGGCGGTCATGGAGTACTTCCTGAACGCAGCCCAGCATCTGGTCAACGCTCCAGATTGACTTTTTCGCGCCGCTGCAGCGGCCGGGAACCGTCCGAAAGAGACAGTTGTCATTTCCGATGGACTCGGAGCCCGGGGTCAGATCCTTGGAACGAAAGGCCTCCGGGATCGGAAATGCTTGACATTGGGTGCTGAAAGTAGTCGGATGTCATTTGACCACGAGGTGGGCAGACCCATCCCGAGACCCAAAGGAGATGGTCGATGAACAAGAGCGATGTAATCGCAGCAATGGCGGAGCGGGCCGGGACGTCCAATAAGGATGCCGGTGCGTGTCTGGATGCCTTCTTCGATGTGGTGGCTGACGCGGTGGCCGCCGGTGGTGACAAGGTGTCGATTCCTGGTTGGATCTCGTTTGAGCAGGTCCACCGGGCGGCCCGGATGGCCCGTAACCCACAGACTGGCGAACCCGTTCACGTGGCGGCCCGTAATGCCTGCAAGGTGTCTGTCGGCTCGAAGTTGAAGGCCGCTGCCAATAGCGGTGGTGGAGAGGCCGAGGCGGCGCCCGCACCCTCCTCCTGGTGAGCACTGCGGGTCGCCTACTGCGACTCGACATCATCTGAGAAGTTGGCCGAGGCCGGGGTGGTGACACCCCGGCCTCGTGCATTTCGGCCCACCGACAGATTCCCGACCCTGTTCGGAAGGAACTTCCAACGTGTCTGACATCCTGCTGCCACCTGAGGCGGTCATTCCGCACCGTGATCCGTTCCTCTTGTTGACCGAGGTCACCGAAGTGACCTCGGGGGAGCGGGCCGTGGGCCACTGGGACCTGACCGGTGACGAGCCTTTCTTTGCTGGACATTTCCCTGGCCGACCGACGCTCCCCGGTGTTTTGATGTGTGAATCGATCGCCCAGTTGGGGGCCTATGCCCTGCTCAGCCGCCCGGACTTCGTCGGTCGTCTGGCTCTTTTCGGTGGTCTTGACGGGGTTCGGTTCCGGCGTCAAGTGGTGCCGGGCGAGCGGTTGGACCTGGAGGTGGAACTGAGTCGGGTGTCGGCCAGGGCCGGCAAGGGCACAGGACGGGCCTCGGTGGGCGGCGAGGAGGCGTGCCGGTGTGAGTTGATGTTCGTCTTCGTGGACGCGGCCTGACCAACTCGACGGGCCGCTGACTGGCTGACCGGAGCCGGGAACTATGCCGGGCCGATCACCAGACTGCCGTTGTGGCCGCCGAACCCAAACGAGTTCGACATGGAGATGCCGGGCGTCCAAGGTGCGGGTTCGCCGGCGACGATGTTGGTCGCTGGCATCTCCGGATCGGGCGTGGCGTAGCCCGATGTTGGCGGAATCAGGCCCTTCTGCATGGCCAGGATCACCGCTACGGCCTCAATGGCGCCGGCGGCCCCTAGAGCGTGACCGGTGATCCCCTTGGTGGAGGTGACCTGCGGGCCGTCATCGCCGAACACCTCCTGCATGGCGAACGCCTCGGCCATATCGTTCAGCGGGGTCGACGTGCCGTGGGCATTGATGTGGACTACATCGGCGGCGTCTACTCCGGCCTCTTCGAGGGCTAGACGCATGCAGTTGATGGCTCCCACTCCGCCAGGTGACGGGGCGGTGATGTGGTGGGCGTCGGCCGTGCTAGCGCCGCCCAGGATCTCGGCCAGAATGGTCGCCCCACGAGCTTCGGCGGTTTCCCAGTCTTCCAGCACGAGCACGCCAGCGCCTTCGCCCATGACGAAGCCGTCGCGTTCCGCGTCGAACGGCCGGGAAATCCCGGCTGACGAGAAGGCCGTCATATTGGTGAAGCCGGCCACGGCCGCATCTACGAACGGGGCTTCGCTACCACCGGCTAGTACCACGTCGCAACGCCCGTAGGCGATTAGCCGGGCGGCATTGGCCAGGGCGTGGGTTCCGGCGGCGCAGGCCGTGCAGGTGTTCTCGGCGGGGCCTTGAAAGCCGTGTTTCATCGACACGGCGGCCGGGGCGGCATTGGGCATCATCATGGGGATGAGGAACGGAGACACTCGTCGGGAGCCCTTCTCGTTCATCACGAGAATCTGGTCCTCGAGGGTCTGGATGCCGCCGATGCCGGTGCCGATGAACACGCCCCGACGGGTCGGATCAGCGGTCAGTTCACCGGCTTGCTCTAGGGCCATGTCAGACGCAGCGATGGCGAACTGCGTGCAGCGGTCGCTGCGACGGACCTCCTTGGGGTTCTCGAACCACGGGGAGGGATCGAAGTCGGGGACCAGACGGTCGCCTTCCGGTGCCGGACCACACAGTCCGTTCCAGAAAGCGTCTATGCCGACGCCGCACGTGGAGACCACGCCCAGGCCGGTGACGGCCACCCGACGACGGGTCATTAGAGCTTGCCGGTGATGAGCTGGTAAGCGCCGCCAATGGTGGTGATGTCCTCCAGCTCCTCCTCCTCGACGTTGACGCCGAACTCCTCCTCAAGGGCCATGACCAACTCGACGAGGTCGAGGCTGTCGGCATCGAGGTCCTCGGCGAAGGAGGCCTCCATGGTGACCTGGTCGGCTTCTACTGACAGGACCTCGACCGCACACTTCCGGAACTTCTCGAAGTTTTCTTCGCTCACCGTCATTCTCCGTTCTGCTTGGTGATCGTGAACTGCCTCACCCTAGAGCGGAGGGATCCACGGGGGAATGGATTGTGGCCTACGACACTCGGGTTCGTTTCACTTGTAGTCACTCACGAACAGGGGGGGTACTCAACCCATGAACAGGCCGCCGTCCACGGGGAGGACGGCCCCGGTCACGTAGCTGGCGTCCTCTGATGCCAGAAAGGTCACTGCCGCGGCGACCTCAGAGACCTCGCCCAGACGACCCATCGGCACGGCCTCGGCGTAGTTGGCCTGCTGGTCATCGGGGAGGGCAGCCAGCATGTCGGTCAGGATGGGTCCCGGTGCCACCACGTTGACGGTCACGTTCCGGCTGGCGAACTCCTTGGCCAGGGAGCGTCCCAGACCGACTAGGCCCGCCTTAGACGCCGAGTAGTTGGCCTGACCGGTCTGTCCGACTCGACCGGCGACCGACGAGACCAGGACGATTCGACCCCAACGCCCCTTTATCATCCGCCTGACGGCCCGACGGCAAACCCGGAATGCACCGGTGAGATTGGCGTCCAGCACGTCGATGAAGTCGTCGTCGGACATCCGAAGCACTAGGCCGTCCCGGGTGATGCCGGCGTTGGCCACCAGTATCTCGACGGGCCCCAACTGCTCCTCGATAGCGGTGAACGCCGCGTCGACCTGTTCGGTGTCGGTGACGTCACACGGCACGGCGAGAATGCCCGCCTCGGAAACCTCGGTCGGTGCCTCTCCCCGGCAGGTCACGGCCACCCGGTGCCCGGCAGCGACGAACGCCTTGGCGCAGGCAAGGCCGATGCCGCGGTTTCCACCGGTGACCAGTACGACTCGACTGATTGGTTCACTCATGATTGCTCTGGGTTCCTGACTGGGTTTCTTGGGTTGGCTTGGCTCGGGCGTTTGCGCGGTGGGAGCTATTGGGCGCGAAGCCACGCAATGGGCTTGGATGCGGTGACCCGTTCGGTGTCGACAGCGAGCCACCCCATGAACTCGCCGGCGAACGACGAATAAACCTCGGTCGTACCGATGTGGCCCAGCAGGGCACCGGCGGCCACCACCTGGCCGGGTCCGATGTCGGCCACCGGTGTGAAGACACCGGTGGCCGGGCTCACCACCATGCGGTCGGTGGCGAAGAGGTGTTCGCCCTCGACGGCCTCACCATCAGCCTCCGCCATAGCGGGGGTAGCTAGTTCGTCGAGGAGCGAGTCGAGATGGTCCGGGGTGTTGACGGTAAGTCGGGTCGCCCCCTTGATGGTCCGCTTGACAAGCCCGGTCAGGACACTGCCTGGGCCCAGTTCGACGAAGGTCGTGAAGCCGGCGAGGTCCAGCGTCTCAAGGCTCTGGGCCCACCGCACGGGACTGCACAGTTGGGCGTTCATGAGAGCCCGCCACGTTGCCGGGTTCTGGTGGGCGGTGGCATCCACGTTGGCCACCACGACTCCCTCCGGGGTCCGGATGTCGGTGCTGTTGATGGCTTCGCTGAGTCGATCCCGGGCCGGCGACATGAACGGGGTATGGAAGGCGCCGGACACTTCCAGGGTGGTGGCTCGTTTGGCGCCCCGATCCTTGGCCTCCTGGCCGGCTGCAGCCACTGCTTCGGGGTCACCGGCGATGACCACCTGTCCGGGGGCGTTGTAGTTGGCCACCCAGACGTCACCGTCGACCGCTGAACATGCTTCTTCCACGCTTGAGTCGTCGAGTCCCAGCACGGCGGCCATGGTGCCTTCGGGTTCCTGTACTGCCACCTGCATGGCTTCACCCCGTTCGACCACCAGGGTCACTGCGTCTTCGAAGGCCAGGGCGCCCGACGCGGTCAGGGCGCTGTACTCGCCGAGGCTGTGTCCGGCGTGGCCCGCCGCGTCGATGCCGAGCCGCTCCACGGCATCGAGGATCACCATGCTGGTCACGAAGGTGGCCAGCTGGGCGTTGCGGGTCTCGCGGAGTTCGTCGGCGTCGGCGGCGAGCAGCAGGTGGGTCACGTCGCGTCCCGCTGCCTCGGAGGCCTCGTCGACCAGTTCCCAGGATGGGTGGTCAGACCAGGGTGCTCCCATGCCGGGCTGTTGGGAGCCCTGGCCGGAGTAGGTGAAGGCGATCATCGGTCTCCTCGGAGGGACGCGGAAGGGTGGCGGTTCCGTCGGTGACGGGGCATTGAACCCGCTGCGTCGGCCCATCGTAGGGGCCCGTCAACGGTTGGGTCACGGGTTGTCCCGAGGTCGCGGAGCGGGCCTCCAGTCAGGGGCCCACCGGTAGGCTCAAACAGCTCGCCCGGGTGGCGGAATTGGCAGACGCGGAGGACTCAAAATCCTCTGGCTGAAAGGTCGTGCGGGTTCAAGTCCCGCCCCGGGCACTAAAGACACGCAGGTCATAGGCCGCCGGAGTGACCTTCACCTAGTCTTCAGTTGTGTCAGGGATGCATTGCAGCGTCTGCATGGTGTGGCTAACTGGCGAGGACTACTGCCCAAACTGTGGGACGACGGCGGAGTATCCGACTCGGTGTCCTAATTGCGATGAAGAACTCAAAGATCCTGAACTCTGCGAGATCTGCTACTGGGAGGCGGGCGACGAACTCTCGTAGGTGAACCGCTGCGGTTTCTGGGATCATTGCTGGTCGGCCCGTAGCGTGGTTGTCATGGGAGAGCACTTGGAGTTGGGGGAGCGTTTCACGGAAGCCGTGGATTTTGCCAGAGAGAAACACGACGGCATCGCCCGTAAGGGCACCAGGATTCCTTATCTGAGCCACCTCTTGGCAGTGGCATCCCTGGCAATCGAGGATGCCGCATCAGATTTGATGCTCAGTGATCAGCTTGAGGACATAGCTCTCGCCGGAGTGCTCCACGACGTGATCGAAGACACTCCGGTGGAGGTCGACGAGGTGGCCGACCGATTCGGATCGGAGGTTGCTCGAATCGTTGAGGCGTGTAGCGACGCGACGAGCGTTCCGAAGCCCCCGTGGCGGACGCGAAAAGAGAGCTACATCCAACACCTAGAAGAAGCGGATCAGGCAGTGCTATGTGTGGCCCTTGCCGATAAACGCCACAACGCTCGGTGCATCGTGAATGACGTCACTGGGTATGGCCCTGAGGTCTGGGAGCGGTTTAGCGCCGTTCCTGAGGATCAGCGGTGGTACTACCGAACTGTTACGGAAGTACTAGTTCGACGGCGACCAGGACACGCGGCTCAGGAGTTGAGCCGCCTCGTAGACCGGTTGTGTGACCTTGTTCAGGAGGACGCCGGCCGGGAGGGCTGACGGTCCTGCTGGTCCTACCGTGGTCCCACGCTCCAGAAAGTAGAGGGTACTGGTGGGGACTATGCGAAGGTTTTGCCCACCGAACGTGGCCGGCGATCCCCGCAAACGTAGAGAGAGTCCACTGCTGGGGACTATGAAAGGACCACTCTGCGTAGACGGGGTGAAAGTTCAAGTCCCGCCCTGGGCACCAGATGTTCTTCGTACAATGCCGGTTCCATGGCACGCTCGGTGATTGAACGACGCCTGACCGAGGTTGGCGAACGCCTCCAGCGACTCCGGTCCGATCTGGCGGTGGCCGAGGAGCAGTTGGCCCACCTGTCGGCCGACGCGACCGATGCCCGGGTTCGTGCCCTGGTCTCGGAAACGGCTCAGTCGGGAAGCGCCCATCGCGACGCCGAGCGCCACGCCCGGGCCATGGAACGCCACCGTGATGACGTGGTGGCCAACATCGCCCGGCTGGAGGCCATCCAGGACGACCTACTGGATCGGATGGGGTCCGGCGGGCGGGGAGACCGAGATGACTGATTCGCGCGGGGCCTCTACCGCGCCCGGCGTGCCACCAGTACGGGTGGTCCTGGCAGAAGACGAGGCCATCATTCGTCTCGACCTCAAGGAGACCCTCATAGACGAGGGGTACGACGTGGTGGGTGACACCGGCCGGGGTGATCGTGCTGTCGAGTTAGTGGCCGAACTGGACCCCGACGTTGTCATCCTGGACATCAAGATGCCGGGACTCGACGGGATCGAGGCGGCATCGCGTATCGCCGACTCCCACGACACCGCGGTGGTCATCCTCACAGCGTTCAGCCAGCGGGACCTGATCGACCGGGCCGTCGAGGCCGGAGCGCTGGCCTACTTGGTCAAGCCGTTCCAGCGATCCGAACTGGTGCCGGCCGTCGAGGTGGCCCGTGCCCGCCACCGAGAGATGCGTGCCCTGACCGATCAGGCCCAGACGTTGACCGATCGACTCGAGGCCCGCAAGGTGATCGACCGGGCAAAGGGCGTCCTTCTCGATGAGGTCGGCCTATCTGAGAATGAAGCGTTCCGGTTCCTGCAGACCTCTTCCATGTCAGGGCGTCAGACCATGGCCGACGTGGCCCGTGCTGTCATCGACGAGGGCCTCCGACCTTCCTGAAGGGTCGGACCGCCAGCCGGGTTGGTCACCGTTGGGGATTAGGGTCGCCGCGGTGCCCGGACTCCTCCTCCTCGACGGAAATTCATTGACTTACCGGGCGTTCTTTGCCATTCCCAGAGACATGGTGACTCGCACCGGGCAGGAGACCAACGCCGTCTTCGGTTTCACCCAGATGCTCCTGTCCCTGCTACGCGATCACGAACCCGAGGGGGTGGCCGTGGCCTTCGATCGGCCGGGGGGCACCTTTCGCCACGAGCGCTTACCGTCGTACAAGGCGAACCGTGAGAAGCAGGAGGATTCCCTCTACCAGCAGCTTGATCTGGTTCGCGAGTTGGTCGACTCCCTGGGATTGAGGGTGGTGGATGCCGAGGGTTTCGAGGCCGACGATGTCCTAGCGACCCTCGCCACCGTGGCTCGCGACGCCGGCCGGGACGTGACCATCGTGACCGGGGACCGGGACAGTTACCAGTTGGTGGAGGATCCGCATGTCCGGGTGCTCTACAACAAGCGGGGGGTGTCGGACTACGCCCTGTACGACGAGGCGGGCATCCTTGAACGCACCGGAGTCCGACCCGTGGACTATGTGGCCTACGCCGCGTTGCGGGGCGATTCCTCTGACAATTTGCCTGGGGTTCCCGGGGTTGGGGAGAAGACGGCGGCCAAGCTGATCAACGCCTATGGGGGGCTCGACGGGATCTTCGCTGCGGCCGACGATCAGACTCCCAAGCTCCGGGAGAACCTGAACGCCAGCGAGGGTCTCGCCCGGCTGAACGAGGAGATGATGGTGCTCGTGCGCGACGTGCCGCTCGGGTTGACCGCCGACGACCTGGACCAGGGCCCTGTCGACGTGGAGCGGGCCGGTGGGCTGCTCGACGTGTTGGAGCTGAGCCGGGCCCGCGAACGCCTGGCTGCACTGCTGGGCGTCGACTTCGGTGGCGATGGGGCAGATTCACGGGAGGGCCGAGACGGATCCATGGGGGCCTCGGGAGAGTTGGAGGTTTCCGTCAACGTCGTCAGAGATGCGGCAGGGATCGAGGCCATCGGAGCGGCAGCGCCGGCGACCAGCCCGCTTGGCCTGGCCGCGGTCGCTGAGCCGCCGTCAGGTCCCGCCGGCCCCGATCTCGGTCCTGGCCTGGCGGTGTCCGACGGCGAGCAGGCCTGGTGGATTCCCGCTGACCTGTTGGCTGATCCGGCGGCCACCGCTGCGTTGGCCGGGCTCCTGGGTACTGACGGTCCGGGTGTAGCGGCCCATGACGTCAAGCCGATGTTGCGGGCCCTGCAACGACAGGGCATCGGCGAGGTCCACCTGGTGTTAGACACGGCGCTCGCCGGCTACTTACTGGACCCGGCTGACGCCACCTATGACCTCGGGGTGCTCCTGGAGCGCCATGCCCGACGGATGCTTCCGGTGACCGGAGCGCCCGATGGGCAGTTGGACCTGAGTGGCGAGGCCGCCGACCCGTCGGTGGAGGCCGGACACCGGGCGGCCGCGGTCTGCATCTTGCGGGACCCGCTGGTCTCGGCCATGGAGGCCCAGGGGCTTCTTTCTCTCAACGCCGACATCGAGGTTCCCCTCGTCGCCGTGTTGGCCCGTATGGAGGAGCTAGGCATCGGCGTCGACGTCGCCGAGTTGACCCGCCTCCGTGACGAGCTCACCGCTAACTGCGAACGCCTGCGAAGCCTTGTCCACGAGGCGGCCGGGGAGGAGTTCAACGTGAACTCCACCAAACAGCTCAGGGAGGTGCTTTTCGAGAAGCTGGGTCTCACCCCTGGCAAGAAGACCAAGACCGGGTTCTCCACCGACGCGTCCACCCTGGAGCGCCTCCGGGATGACCATCCTGTGGTTGCCCACCTACTCGCCTACCGCGAGGTCGAGAAGCTCCGGTCCACGTACGGCGAGGGCCTGTTGGCTGAGGCTGGTCCGGGTGACCGAATCCGCGCCACGTTCAACCAGACGGTCGCCCGAACGGGCAGGCTCAGCTCGGATGCACCGAACCTCCATAACATCCCTGTCCGCACCGAGGCCGGGCGGGCCTTCCGCCGGGCCTTCGTGCCGATCGACGGCTACACGTTGCTGGTAGCCGACTACAACCAGATCGAGTTGCGGGTCATCGCCCACCTGGCTGACGACCCGGGCTTGATCGCGGCGTTCGAGGCTGGCGATGACATCCACACCGCGGTAGCCGCCCGTACGTGGGGTATCGACCCGTCCGAAGTGACCTCCGAGGTGCGGAACCGAGCCAAAATGGTGGCCTACGGGCTGGCCTACGGCATGGAGGCCTACGGGCTGTCCCAGCGGCTGGGCTCATCGGTCGACGAGGCCAATGAGATCCTCGAGTCGTACTTCGCCGCCTTCCCGTCGGTCCGCGACTACATGGAGCGGACGGTCGACGAGGCCCGCCAGAAGGGCTACACGGAGACCCTTTTCGGGCGTCGTCGACGCATACCGGAGCTCTCGTCCCCCAACTTCAACGTGCGTCAGGCCGCTGAACGCCAGGCCATGAACGCCGGCATCCAGGGTCTGGCAGCCGACGTTTTCAAGGTGGCCCTCATCCGGATCGACGACCGGCTCCGGGCTGACGGGTCGGCATCCCGTCTAGTACTCCAGGTCCATGACGAGGTGATTCTCGAAGTTCCGACCAACGAGGTTGCCGACGTGGAGGCGATGGTCCGCTCGGAGATGACGGGGGCCTACGACCTGCGGGTGGAGTTGGCCGTCGAGGTCGCCACCGGCGCCACCTGGGCTCACGCCAAGGGCTGAGGGTTCGGGTCTCCGCTAGATGGACCACTGGTTCGAGGGGGTCGCCGACTACCTGGGAGACGCCTACCGTCGCTACTCATTCACCTACGGGACCGTCCAGGAGGTCGACGTCCTGATCGACGTGCTGGGCCTCGGCGAGGGGTCCCGCCTACTGGACGTCGGTTGTGGCCCGGGACGCCACAGCCATGAACTGGCCCGGCGTGGCATCGAGGTCGTGGGCATCGACGTGTCGGAGACCTTCGTGGACCTGGCCCGCCGGGACGCCCCAGAAGGGGCGACATTCATCCATGGTGATGCTCGGACCATGGTTTTCGACAGCGAGTTCAACGCGGCTATCTCGCTCTGCCAGGGAGCGTTCGGCCTGGCCGGAGGGCCGGGAGCCGACTCGGCCGTGCTTGACCCCGACGGAGCCATCCTGGACCGCATCGTGGCCGCCGTTCGGCCGGGAGGTGGTGTGGTCCTGAGCGCGTTTTCGGCCTACTTCCAGGTTCGCTTTCTGGCTGAGACCGACGACTTCGACGCCGATACCGGCATCAACCGGGAGCACACGGTGCTCCGGAACGGTGACGGCGCCGAGACGCCAGCTGAACTCTGGACCACCTGCTTCACTCCGCGGGAACTCCGCCTGCTGGCCGACCGCGCCGGGCTGGTGGTCGACGAGGTCCGTTCGGTGACTCCCGGCGACTACGCCCTTCGACCACCGGATCTAGAACATCCCGAGTTCCTGATGATTGGACGGCGAGCCGACTGACGGACCCGCCTTGAATTTGGCGGGGTTCCGTCCGACGGGGTCTCGACGGGGGCCCGGTAGGATCTCCGGGTCTGTTTCGCGTGTGCACATGCCGTGTTCATGCGTTCGGAATGACCTGTCCACCTACTCCCATCCGACGAGAAGAACACGTGCCCGAACTGACTCTGATCCCCTCCGCCCTCGATTCCCCGCCCATGGGGAGTTTCGACGAGAGCGGGGAGTACATCCCCCGTCCCATCACCGAGAACGATCTCGGCTCCCTGACGCTCGACGAGGCCTACTCGGCCACCATGGTCGACGTTGAGAACGGTCAACTGGTCGAGGGCACCGTCGTCCGGGTCGACAAGGACGAGGTCCTGCTGGACATTGGTTATAAGTCCGAAGGCGTCATTCCGCCCCGCGAGCTGTCGATCCGCAACGGCGTCGATCCGAACGAGATCGTGGCCGTTGGCGAGAAGATCGAAGCCGTGGTTCTCCAGCGTGAGGACAAGGACGGCCGTCTGGTCCTGTCCAAGAAGCGGGCCCAGTACGAGCGGGCCTGGGGTCGGATCGAGGAGATCAAGGAAGGTGACGGAATGGTTTCCGGCGCTGTGATCGAGGTCGTCAAGGGCGGGCTGATCGTCGACATCGGACTCCGTGGCTTCCTTCCCGCTTCACTCGTGGAGCTACGCCGGGTCCGTGACCTGCAGCCCTTTATCGGGACCACGATCGACGCCAAGATCATCGAATTGGACAAGAACCGCAACAACGTGGTCCTGTCTCGCCGTGCCTGGCTTGAAGAGACCCAGAAGGAACAGCGCGAAGAGTTCCTGCACAACCTTCGCTCCGGAGAGATCCGCAATGGCACCGTGTCCAGCGTCGTCAACTTCGGTGCTTTCGTCGACCTCGGCGGCATGGACGGCCTCGTGCACGTGTCGGAGTTGTCGTGGAAGCACATCGACCACCCCGGTTCGGTAGTCGCTGTCGGTGACGAGATCGAGGTGCAGGTTCTCGAGGTCGACCTCGGCCGTGAGCGCATCAGCCTCTCGTTGAAGGCCACTCAGCAGGATCCGTGGCAGGAGTTCGCCGGCGCCCACCAGGTAGGTGAACTGGTATACGGCCGGGTCACCAAGTTGGTGCCGTTTGGCTCGTTCGTCCAGGTGGGCGACGGGATCGAGGGTCTGGTCCACATCTCAGAGATGTCGGCCCACCACGTGGACCTGCCCGAGCAGGTCGTGACGCCCGGCGAGGAACTGTGGGTCAAGATCATCGACCTCGACCTTCAGCGTCGACGGATCAGCCTGTCAATCAAGCAGGCCGCCGAGGGTGGGATCGTGGCTGCCGAGTATCAGGAACACTTCGGCGAGCACGCCTACGACGACGAGGGCAACTTCATCGGAGAGGAGAGCTCTGAGGGCCAGGAGGCCTGGGCCGACATGTTCGATGCTTCGGCTGCTGTTGACGGAGAAGCCGCTGCAGAGGAGGCGCCCGCCGAGGACGCCGCTGAAGCCGCCGTCGAGGAGGCTGCCGTAGAGGGTGCCCCGGTCGGGGAAGCTGACGGCGAGGAGGCCCCCACCGAGGAAGCGGCAGCCGAGGTCGTGGCGGAGGCTGTCGAGGCTGAGCCCGAGGCTGAGCCCACCGAGGTCTGACCCGAGGGACGGTTCCCTTCGGGAATCAGACCTTCGCCATCATCGGACAACTTCGATGCTCGAGATCGGCCTGACCGGGGGCATTGGCTCCGGCAAGTCCACCGTCGCAGCGCTCCTCGTGAAGCGCGGAGCGGTGCTTCTGGACGCCGACGCCATCGTTCGCGAGCTTCAGGAGCCGGGCACACCGGTGTTTGTGGCCATGGTGGAACGTTGGGGCGACGACATCGTGGCCGCCGACGGAGGACTCAACCGTCAGGCGGTGGCCGACCGGGCCTTCGGCGATGCGGACGAACTGGAGGCACTGAACGCCATCGTGCATCCCGCGGTGGCCGATGAGATGACCCGGCGGCGCAAGGCGCTGGCCGGGACCGATGCCACGGTGATCCTCGATATCCCCCTGCTGGTCGAATCGGGCCACGAGGGACTGGGTGGCGTCATCGTGGTCGACGTGGATCCCGATGTGGCCGTGGGTCGTCTCGTGACCCATCGGGGGTTCACCAAGGACGACGCACGGGGCCGGATGGCCCGCCAGGCCTCCCGGGAGGACCGTCTGGCCCGAGCTGACGTCGTGATCGACAACTCCGGGACGATGGCCGACCTATTCGCCGAGGTGGGCCTGGCATGGGCATGGATCGAGAGTCTGGAGCGACCCGTTCCCGGTGAGGTCGTGACCCGCATCGGGAGCCGTACCGAACGCTCCTAGCCCTGCCACGGCCGCTGGCTACGCTCCACGAATGGACGACCTGGCCACTCCGGACCCGCCGGACACGTCTGTAGATTCGACGCCCACCGGGACCGTCGGACCGGCCCGGGGTCAGCCCTTCAAGGTTCATGCCCCCTTTTCGCCGGCCGGCGACCAGCCGAAGGCCATCGGCGAACTGGCCGACGGTATAGAGGGAGGCGAGCGCTTCCAGACGTTGCTGGGCATCACCGGCAGTGGCAAGAGCGCCACCATTGCGTGGACCATCGAGAAGGTTCAACGACCCACGTTGGTCATCGCTCCCAACAAGGCCCTGGCCGCGCAGTTGGCCAACGAGCTCCGGGAGTTCTTTCCCGACAACCGGGTCGAGTACTTCGTCTCGTACTACGACTACTACCAACCCGAGGCCTACCTTCCGACGTCGGACACCTTCATCGAGAAGGACTCGTCGGTGAACGACGAGATCGACCGCCTCCGACATTCGGCCACATCGTCACTGCTGACCCGCCGGGACACCATCGTGGTGGCGTCGGTGTCGTGCATCTACGGACTCGGATCACCCGAGCACTACGAGGGCCAACTCCTGGTGTTGGAGGTCGGCCAGACCATCGAGCACCGGGCCACCCTGGGTCGCCTCGTCGACCTTCGCTACGAACGAAATGACATGGTGCTGGGGCGGGGCAAGTTCCGAGTGAAGGGCGACACGCTGGAGATACATCCGGCCTATGAGGAGACGGCGTTCCGGATCTCGTTGTTTGGCGACGAGGTGGAGGCCATCACCGAGGTAGATCCGCTCACCGGTGAACACCTCCGCCAGCTCGACGACCTGGTGATCTTCCCGGCCACCCACTACATGGCCGATGCCGAGAACATCCGGCGGGCCATCGGCGGGATCGAAGCTGAGCTGGTCGAACAGCTCCAAGTCTTCAAAGTCGAACAGAAGCTCCTCGAAGCCCAGCGGTTGCGGATGCGTACCGAACACGACCTCGAGATGCTGGGGGAGCTGGGCTACTGCAACGGGGTCGAGAACTACTCCATGCACCTCGACGGTCGCTCATACGGTGATCGTCCCTACACCCTGCTCGACTATTTCCCCGACGACTTCCTGGTGGTTCTCGACGAGTCCCACGTAGCCGTGCCCCAGCTTCACGGCCAGTACGCCGGCGACCGCAGCCGCAAGGCCACGCTCATCGAGCACGGTTTCCGGTTGCCGTCGGCAGCCGACAACCGACCGCTCACCTTTGACGAGTTCACCGGTCGGGTCGGCCAGGTGGTGTTCCTGTCGGCCACACCCGGCAACTGGGAGATCGAGGCCAGCAGTCGGGTCGTCGAGCAGATCGTGCGCCCCACCGGTCTGGTCGACCCCGAGGTAGTGGTGCGCCCCACCAAGGGTCAGATCGACAACCTCCTGGAGATGATCGCCGGCCGGGTGGCCGTCGAGCAGCGGGTGTTGGTCACCACCCTGACCAAGAAGATGGCCGAGGACCTCACCGACTACCTGCTCGAACAGGGGGTTCGGGTCCGTTACCTGCATTCCGACATCGACACTGTGCAACGCATCGAGATCCTGCGTGACCTTCGACTGGGGGAGTTCGACGTGCTGGTGGGGATCAACCTGCTTCGTGAGGGCCTCGATCTCCCCGAGGTGTCGTTGGTGGCCATCCTGGACGCCGACAAAGAGGGCTTCCTTCGGAGCGAGACCTCGCTGGTTCAGACCATTGGTCGGGCAGCCCGCAACGTAGACGGCCAGGTCGTGATGTACGCCGATGCCGTCACGCCGTCTATGCAGCGGGCCATCTCTGAGACCCATCGCCGTCGTGGGCTCCAACAGGCCCACAATGAGAAACACGGGATCGACCCGCAGACAGTCCGCAAGGCAGTGAGCGACATCCTCTCGATGATTCGGCCCGACCGCACGGCGCCCACCCCGAAGGGAAAGAAACGCCGAGCCGAGCGGCTCATCGAGGACTTCGCCGAGATGGGCCTCGATGATCTCCAACGCCTCCTGTTCACCCTCGAACAGGAGATGGGGGAGGCGGCGGCCAGCCTGCGTTTCGAATACGCGGCCCGGCTACGCGACGAGATCCGCGAGGTCGAACGAGAGCTCCGCGACCTCGCCGAGGCCACCTGACGGGCCATCTCTGATCGGGCCATCTGATGGCCCCCCCTGACCGGCCCCTAGGCTCGCCCGGGTGTCTGAACGGCTGATCGTCAAGGGTGCGCGGGAGCACAACCTCCGCGACGTCGATCTGGACCTCCCTCGGGACCAGATCATCTGCTTTACCGGCATCTCCGGCTCCGGCAAATCATCGCTGGCCTTTGACACCATCTACGCCGAGGGGCAGCGTCGCTACGTCGAGTCACTGTCGGCCTACGCCCGCCAGTTCCTGGGCCAGATGGACAAGCCCGACGTCGACTTCATCGAAGGCCTATCGCCGGCCATATCAATCGACCAGAAGAGCGCTTCGCGTAACCCCCGGTCGACGGTCGGAACCATCACCGAGGTCTACGACTACCTGCGCCTGCTGTACGCCCGGATCGGCATTCCACACGATCCAGAGACCGGAGAGCGGCTCGTTCGCCAGACCCCCCAGCAGATCGTGGACCGGATCCTCGAAATGGACCCCGGCACCCGCTTTCAGGTCCTGGCTCCGGTGGTCCGTGGCCGTAAGGGCACCTACGACACCCTGCTGGGTGAGCTGGCCGGCCAGGGGTTCAGCCGGGCCATCGTGGACGGCGAGCCGTACGAACTCGCTGACCTTGAGCGGGGCGACCTGGACCTGGCCCGCTACGAGATGCACACCATCCAGGTGGTCGTCGACCGTCTGGTACTCAAGGAGGGCATCGAGCGACGCCTCACTGAGTCCATGGAAACCGCCTTGGCCCTCGCAGAGGGGATCGCCGAGGTACAGGTGGTGCCGCGCGACGGCGAGCTCGATGCGGAGGGAAACCCGGCCGAGCCGCGCACCATCGTGTTCAGCCAGCATCTGTCGCGACCCAGCGACGGTCGCTCGTTCGAGGACCTCGCTCCCCGGAACTTCTCCTTCAACAGCCCCTACGGGGCGTGCGACCACTGCGACGGCCTGGGCACGGTCTTCCAGGTGGACGCCGACCTCGTGGTGCCCAACCCTGATCTGGGCCTCGGCGAAGGAGCGATTGCACCGTGGTCCGGCGGCAACAATCGCTACTTCGGACGCCTCGTTGAAGCGGTGACCGAGGAGTTGGGAGTCGACCCGGCCACACCGTGGTCGAAGCTGCCTAAGAAGGTTCGCTCGACGTTCCTCGACGGTGGGCTCAAGAATCGGGTGCAGGTCCGCTACAAGAACCGGTTCGGGCGCACCAGGGTGTACTCGGCCAACTTCGAGGGCGTCATGCCATACCTCCGTCGCCGGCACCGTGACGCCGAGAGCGACTCAGCCAGAGAGCACGTCGAGGGCTACATGCGCCAGGTGGCCTGCCCGGAATGCGCAGGAGCCCGTTTGAACCCGTTATCACTGGCCGTGACCATCGACGGCCACTCGCTCTCGGAGGTCTGCGCCCTGTCGATCGCCGATGCGGCCAGGGTGCTGCGTGATCTGGAGTTGACCGACCGCGAGGCGATGATCGCCGAGCAGGTCCAGAAGGAAATCAACGCCCGGCTGGGCTTCCTGCTCGACGTGGGTCTCGACTATCTCTCGCTATCGAGATCGGCGGCCACCCTTGCCGGCGGCGAGGCCCAACGCATCCGGTTGGCCTCACAGATCGGGAGCGGCCTGGTCGGCGTCCTGTACGTGCTCGACGAACCTTCGATCGGCCTCCACCAACGCGACAACCAGCGCCTCATCGAGACCCTGGTCCGCCTACGCGACCTCGGGAACACAGTCATCGTGGTCGAACACGACGAGGAGACCATCCGCGCCTCGGACCACGTGGTCGACATCGGTCCGGGAGCCGGTGAACACGGGGGAGAGATCGTACATTCCGGCTCGGTCAAGGGTCTATTGGCCAAGAAGACCTCACTCACCGGGCAGTACCTGTCAGGGAGGAAGGCCATCGCCATCCCCGAGGCGCGCCGGCCGGGAGACGGCGGCCACCTGGTCGTACGGGGTGCCCGGGAGAACAACCTCCGGGACCTTGACGCTGCCTTCCCGACAGGATGCTTCGTGGCCGTTACCGGGGTATCGGGCTCTGGTAAGTCGACGCTGGTCAACGAGATCCTGCACAAGGGCCTGATGCAGAAGGTGTACCGCTCCAAGGTCCCGCCTGGCCTACATACCGCCCTGGACGGCGTCGAGGCCATCGACAAGGTCATCAACATCGACCAGACGCCGATCGGAAGGACCCCACGATCCAACGCCGCCACCTACACCGGTGTGTTCGACCACGTCCGGAAACTGTTCGCCAAGACCGAGGAGTCGCGGATCCGCGGCTACCAACCCGGACGGTTCAGTTTCAATGTGAAGGGCGGCCGATGCGAGGCGTGCGCCGGTGACGGGACGATTCGCATAGAGATGCACTTCTTGCCCGACGTGTACGTGCCGTGCGAGGTCTGCAAGGGGCAGCGGTACAACCGCGACACCCTCGACGTCCGCTTTAAGGGGCGCACCATCGCCGACGTGCTGGACATGCCGTGCAGCGAGGCGCTCACGTTCTTCGAGAACCAGCCATCGATCACCCGCCACATGCAGACGCTGGTTGACGTGGGCCTGGGGTACGTGCGTCTCGGCCAGTCGGCGCCCACCCTGTCGGGAGGCGAGGCCCAGCGGGTCAAGCTGGCTAGTGAGCTGGCCAAGCGCCCCACCGGTCACACCGTCTACATCCTCGATGAGCCGACCACCGGCCTGCACTTCGAGGATGTGCGAAAGCTCCTCGGCGTGCTGAACCGGCTCGTCGACCAGGGCAACTCGGTGATTGTGATCGAACACAACCTGGACGTGGTCAAGACAGCCGACTGGTTGGTCGACCTGGGCCCGGAGGGCGGAAGCGGCGGTGGCGCCCTGGTGGCCGAGGGTACGCCGGAGCACGTGGCCTCGGTGACTGGCAGCCACACCGGCCGGTTCCTCGCCGAGATGCTGGGCCGCTAGCTGCCTCTGAGATACCTGGTCCCGGGAGCCCCTAACCTCAGAAGATGGTCGAGCGTCCGCCGGCGGGCACCATCCCCGATGCTCCCGGCTCCTACCAGTTCCGTGACGGGCAGGGTCGGGTGCTGTACGTGGGCAAGGCCAAGAGCCTTCGTAGTCGGCTGAACAGTTACTTCGGCCGCCGGGATCTCATGATCCCCCGGACGGCCCAGATGCTCGACGAGGCCGCTGACGTCGAGTGGATCCAGGTGACCAACGAGCTCGAGGCGTTGATGCTCGAGCACACCCTCATCCAGGAGCACAAACCCCGATTCAACGTGGACCTGAAGGACGACAAGTCGTACCCGTTCCTGGCCATCACGACCAGCGAGGAATGGCCCCGCCCCATGGTCACCCGGGGCAAGCGCCGTCGAGGGGTCCGGTACTTCGGCCCCTACGGTCACGCCGGGGCCATCCGGGAGACGCTCGACCTCCTACTCCGGACCTTTCCGGCCAGGACCTGTTCGGACACCAAGTTCCGGGAGCACGAACGGCAGGGTCGGCCCTGTTTGTTGTTTCACATTGAGAAGTGCAGCGGCCCGTGCGTGGGGGAGGTATCCCGGGAGGACTACGACGGGATCGTCGCCGACCTGATTCGGTTCCTCGAGGGCGATACCGACGCGGTGGTCGACCGGCTCCGGGTCGAGATGGAGGCGTCGTCGGCGGCGCTCGAGTTCGAGGCGGCGGCCCGGCACCGGGATCGACTGTCCAGCGTGCTGCGAGCCCTGGAGAAGCAGCAGATGGTGGCGGCCCGGAGCGAGGACCTCGACGTCTTCGGGCTGGCCGGCGACGACTTGGAAGCGGCGGCCCAGGTGTTCTATGTGCGCAAGGGGCGCGTGGTGGGACGAAAGGGCTTCGTGGTGGAACGTGCCGAGGACCTCGACCGTGGTCACTTGGTGGCCGAGGTACTTTCGGCCCATTACCGGGACGATCCACCCCGGGGGATCCCTCGGCAGGTTCTCGTGCCTGACGAGCCCGCCGATGGGCCGCTGCTGGAGCAGTGGTTGTCCGGCGAACGTGAGGGACCGGTCACCATCCGGGTTCCGCAGCGGGGCGATAAGCGGGGGCTGCTGGAGACGGTGACTCGCAATGCCGACGAGGAGTTCGTCCGGCATCGTCTGAAGCGGGCGTCGGACCACAACAGCCGGGCCCGGGCGCTGAACGAACTCCAGGAGGCTCTGTCGCTGCCCGAGGCACCACTACGGATCGAGTGCTACGACATGAGCCATCTACAGGGAACGGACTATGTGGGTTCGATGGTGGTGCTGGAGGACGGTCTTCCACGTACCTCGGACTACCGGAGATTCCGGATACGCCATGTGGACGGCAACGACGACTACGCAGCAATGGCCGAGGTCCTGACCCGGCGCCTGACGGCATTCCTCGAGGAACAGGCCATGCCGATCGACGAGCGGCCGGGGCGTTTCGCCTACCCGCCCCAACTCCTTTTGGTGGACGGCGGAAAGGGCCAGTTGGGGGTAGCTGAGCGGGTGGTGGCCGAGCTGGGCCTGACCGACCGGATACCGGTGGCGTCACTGGCCAAGCAGTTTGAAGAAGTCTTCCGGCCCGGGTCGTCCGAGCCGGTCCGTCTTCCCCGGGGATCCGAGGCGTTGTACCTGCTTCAGCGGATCCGTGACGAGTCGCACCGGTTCGCCATTGCGTACCACCGGCAGTTGCGGTCCAAGAGGATGACGGGATCGGTGCTTGACGGGATCGTTGGTTTGGGGCCGGCCCGGCGAAAGCGGCTGGTGTCAGCCTTTGGAGGCGTCAGGGCCGTGCAGGGGGCGTCACTGGAGGAGTTGCAGGCGCTTACCTGGCTACCTGACGAGGTGGCCGATGCCGTCTTCGCCAAGGCCCACAAGGTTGGCTGACGAGAAACGCATCAGCCACTGACAATGGCGGCGATGGCCGTCAGGGCGACCAGCAGTCCGAGGATCTGTGTGCGCGACATCCGCTCATGCAGGACGTAGCGGGCCAGCAGCACGGTCGATGCCGGATAGAGCGAGCCGAGCACGGCTACCAGGCTCAGCATTCCCCGGTGGACGGCGTAGAGCATGGTCAGGTTGGCGGTCATGTCCAGGATTCCGGCGCCCACGATGGTTGACCGCCCCTCGTCGCGGCGGGGGATGGGCGACCGGCTCATCCGGGCCAGCAGAAGGAGGGCCACACCGGCGGACACAACTCGGGCACTGACCAACGGCCACGGCGTGGTCGCCTCGGCCGTCAGGTCCATGAAGATGAAGAATCCGCCGAAGGCGGCACCTGACAGCAGGGCTTCACCCAGCAGCCCCGGGGTCAGGGATCTCTTATCTGAATCGTCTCGCTTTTCGCGGGAGACCATGGTGATGGCCACCATGCCCAGGAAGACGCCGACCACCTGAAGCGGACCGAGCCGGTCACCGAAGCAGATGCCCCAAAGGACAGGAAGCGCCGCGTTGCTCACCGCGGCGATCGGGGCGACCACGGCCATCGGGCCTCGACCGAGACAGTGGTAGAGGCAGCCGATGCCCACGACGCCCGAGAGGCCGGCTCCCAGGCCGAAGACCAGATCCCGGACAGTCACCGTCTCGGCGATGAATGGGGCGACCATGAGAATTAGGAACAGGCCAACCACATGGGAGGCGGCGACCACCACCAGTACGTGGGTCCGGCGTGCCGCCGAACCGCCGAGGAAGTCGCCCGCGCCGAACAGGAGCGACGAGAGCAGGGCTAGGGCGGCGGCCATCCATCGGATGGTACGGCTCGCCGTGCGAGGCTCACCGTCGTGGACGATCCAGCGCAGGAAGCGGTGCAATCCATGGACCCGTGGGAGGAGCACGCCGCCTGGTGGCAGGACGGGTTCACCGACGGTGCCGACGCCGAATATGTCGAACAGATCCTGCCTCTGGCTACTGCGCTGCTGGACGGGTACGACCGTGTGCTGGACGTGGGGGCTGGTGAGGGCCAGATCAGCCGTCTCGCGGCGGCGGGTGGTTCGTCGGTTGTGGTTGGTGTGGATCCGACCCGGGCCCAGACGGCCGAGGCGGCTCGCCGTGGGGGAGGGCCGGCCTACCTGCGATCGACGGCCGATGGACTGCCGTTCGGTGACGGGTCGTTCGACGCGGTGGTGGCCTGCTTGGTGTTCGAGCACATCGAGGCGGTTGACGAGGCGGTGGCCGAGGTGGCCCGTGTGCTGGCTGACGGAGGCCGCTTCGCCTTCTTCCTGAACCACCCGCTGATCCAGACGCCTGGGAGCGGCTGGGTGGACGACCAGATCATGGAGCCGCCGGAGCAGTACTGGAGGATCGGCCCCTACCTCGTGGAATCGATCGAGTCCGAAGAGGTGGCCAAGGACGTCTTCCTCCCGTTCGTCCACCGACCGGTTAGTCGGTACGTGAACGCCATGGCCGACCATGGCCTCGTCCTGCGGCGGATGCACGAACCTACGCCGCCCGAGGGCTTTCTTGAGCGGGCTGCCGAGTACCGAGAGGCGGCAACCATTCCGCGCCTACTCGTCCTCGTGGCAGAACGTGAGAGGCGCTGACCCGTTCGCCGACCCAAGGGTCAACTAGCCGGGCCGGTGGCTCAGTGGGTGTCCCGTCTAGCATTGGCCCATGAGCGACCTCTTGGTCATCACCGGCCTGTCGGGCGCCGGGCGTAGTGAGTTCGCCAAGGATCTCGAGGATCTCGGCTGGTTCGTTATCGATCGCCTACCGCCCGATATCGCCACGAAGGTGGCTGACCTGGCCGTAGGGCCGACCGCGCCGTGGGACCGTGTTGCCTTCGCCCTGAGGGCCGACGTGACTGGAGGCGAGACTTTACGGGCCGTGTCCGAGCTGCGGGACAGTGGCGAACGGCTTCGGGTGGTGTTCCTCGATTGCTCGACGGAAACTCTGGTGCGCCGTTATGAGTCGAGTCGTCGGCCCCACCCGTCGCCGGCCGCCGGTTTAGAAGAGGCCATCGAGGACGAACGGACACTTATGGAGCCGGTCCGGGCCGCGGCGGACCTCGTCCTGGACACCTCGGACCTCAACGTTCACGAACTTCGGGATCAGGTCGCCCGCCTGTACGGCGAGTCCGACGATCGGCCCATGCGTACGACCATCACCTCGTTTGGCTACAAGCACGGCCTGCCCCGTGATGCCGATCTCATTCTGGACTGCCGGTTCCTCCCCAACCCGCACTGGATCCCAGAACTGCGGCCTCTGACCGGACTGGATGGACCGGTGAGGGAGCACGTTCTGAGCCACGAGGTGACCCAGGAGTTTCTCGACCAGATGGGTGACCTGCTGGGCATGTTGATGCCGGCTTACGTCGCCGAGGGCAAGTCGTACCTCTCCATCGCTCTGGGATGCACCGGTGGCCGCCACCGGTCTGTGGCTGTGGCCGAAACTGTCGCCGAGATGCTCAGGGGTCGGGAATTTGATCCGGTGGTGACCCACCGCGACATCGGACGGTGAGCGACCTGCATTCTGCGTCGGTCGGAGTCTGTGCGTTGGGTGGCGGGCACGGGCTGGCCACCAGCCTCCGGGCTGTGCGGAGCTACGCGGACCACGTCACGGCGGTGGTGTCCATAGCCGACGACGGTGGTTCCAGCGGTCGGATCCGTTCGGCCATGGGCGGGCCGGCGCCTGGTGACCTCCGTCGATGCTTTGAGGCCCTCGGGGACGCGTCGATGTTGACCGCTGAGATGGGCTGGCGATTCGAGGGTGGCGAGCTTGCCGGTCATGCGTTGGGCAATCTGGTCATTGCCGGTCTGGTTGCCGCATCCGATGACCTGGTGTCGGCGCTCGATGAGGTGGGTCGCCTTGTTGGCGCTATTGGCCGGGTACTGCCCGCCACGTCGGTGCCCGTGGATCTGGTGGCCGACACCGGGGAGTGGGAGGTGGAGGGCCAGGTGGCGGTCCACCGGGCGGTTGGCGTGGTGGGCCTTCGGCTGTCGCCGATCGATGCCACGGCACCACCGGAGACGGTGGCAGCCATTGAGGGCGCAGACCAGATCGTGCTCGGCCCCGGGTCCTTCTTTACCAGCGTTCTAGCCGCCACGTTGTCCGCCGACGTCCAGGGTGCCCTTGCCCGTCGATCTGGCCCGCTGGTGCTGGTGGCGAACCTCGCTCAGGACCGTGAGGGACCCGTGGAACTAGCCGACCACCTTCGTCTGCTGGATGAACACGGCGTACGACCCGACGTCCTCCTCATGGATGACCGCTCAGACCGGACGCCACCAATCGGTCCCGAGGTGGTTCGGGCACCGTTGGCGGGTCGGGATGGACGCGTCCACGACCCGGTCCAGCTGGGATCCGCTCTCGCATCCTGTCTGGGCCGACGCGGCTGCAGCGAGTGATCGGAGGCCGGTAGGGGCGGCGGGCGAACTTATGACGGTTTTCCTGGCCGGGACGCGTCGCGTGACAGCCTGAATCGGCTATCAATACAGGGTCCGGAGTCTCATCGGAAGATGGTGCCGGGTTCGATTCGTAGATCAGGCGGACTACCGCCCTAGGAGGCAGGACTTTCCATGACCGTCCGTGTAGGCATCAACGGATTCGGCCGCATCGGCCGCAACTTCTTCCGGGCCGCCAGGGCCCAGGGGGCGGACATCGAGTTCGTCGCCGTTAATGACCTGGGGTCCATCGACACAATGGCGTTTCTACTCGGTAATGATTCGGTCCACGGTCGACTCGACGCGAAGATCCGGACTACCCGGGACAGCATCGTGGTCGACGGTCAGAAGATCAGGGTCTTGTCTGAGCGTGACCCCGGGAACCTGCCGTGGGGTGAGTTGGGCGTCGACGTGGTCATCGAGTCGACTGGGTTCTTCACGGCTCGCGACAAGGCTGCGCTACACCTGGCCGGCGGGGCCAAGAAGGTGATCATCTCGGCGCCGTCCGGCGACTGTGACGCCACGTTCGTGGTCGGCGTGAACGATGACGACTACAACCCGGCCAAGCACCACGTCATCTCTAATGCCTCGTGCACCACCAACTGCTTCGTTCCCATGATCAAGGTCCTCGACGACGCCTTCGGCGTGGTGCAGGGCTTCATGACCACCACGCACGCCTACACCGGAGATCAGAGCCTTGTGGACGGACCGCACGGCGACCTGCGACGGGCCCGTGGAGCGGCGGTCAACATCGTGCCCACCTCGACTGGTGCGGCTCGGGCCACCAGTCTGGTGATGCCAAAGATGAAGGGGAAGCTGGACGGCATTTCCCTGCGGGTGCCGATCCCCGATGGCTCGGTCACCGACTTCGTGGGCACGCTCAAGAAGTCGGTCACCAAGGAGCAGGTCAATGCGGCGTTCGCCGCAGCAGCACGGAGTGGCCCTCTAGCCAAGGTGCTGGACTACAGCTCCGACCCGTTGGTGTCGGCTGACATTGTGGGTCGCCCTGCCTCATGCACCATCGATTCGGATCTCACCATGGCCACCGGCACGATGGTCAAGGTCCTTGGTTGGTACGACAACGAGATGGGCTACTCGACCCGTCTAGTTGACCTCACCAAGATCGTCGGCACGCGCCGATCCAAGAAGGCCAAGGTGAAGGCGGCCGCCAAGAAGTCGGCCTCCCGTAAGTAGGGAACGAAACGGCCGGACGGCTCTCCGAGATGGATGTTCCACGGCTCGAGGACCTCGGTGATCTGAATGGTCGTCGGGTCCTGGTCCGTTGCGACTTCAACGTGCCGTTGGCTAACGGCGTCATTATCGATGACCTGCGGATTCGGGCTGCGGTGCCCACGCTTCGGTATCTGACCGACGCCGGGGCGCATGTCACGGCGTGCTCCCACCTAGGGCGCCCTGAGGGATCATCAGATCCGGCGTACACCATGGATCCGGTCCGGGCCCGGCTGGTTGACCTGGCGCCCGGCGTCGACCTACTGGAGAACCTCCGGTTTAATCCGGGAGAGACCGGCAACGATCCGGCCTTTGTTCAATGCTTGATCGAAGGCCAGGACGCCTACGTCAACGACGCTTTCGGTGCGTCCCACCGGCCCCACGCTTCGGTGGTCGGTCCGCCCCAGCATCTGCCGTCGGCGGCCGGTCGCCTATTGGCCCGCGAGGTCGAGGTGTTGGGTGGTCTCCGCTTGTCGGCTCGCCGACCGTTCGTGGGGATCATGGGCGGGGCCAAGGTGAGCGACAAGATCGGCGTCATCGAGGCACTCCTCGACGTGGTTGACGAGCTCATCGTGGGTGGCGGCATGTGCTTCACGTTTCTGGCCGCCAAAGGCGCCAGCGTCGGCTCGTCGCTCCTCGAGGAGGACATGATCGAGACGTGTGCCCGGCTGTTGGATTCGGGTGCTCCGATCCGGTTGCCGATGGACATCACAGCGCTCGGCCCGGGCGGGAAGATCGGTGATCCGTCGGCCGGTGGCGAGGTTCGACAGGTCGGGACGTCAATGCCCGAGGGTTGGATGGGCCTAGACATCGGGCCCGGATCCGCCGTCGAGTTCTGCGATCTGATCGCCGAAGCACGCACGGTGCTCTGGAACGGACCGATGGGCGTTTTCGAGGACCCACGGTTTGCTGCCGGGACTCGCACGGTGGCCGACGCGGTCGCTGATTGTCGGGGATTCACCGTGGTCGGCGGGGGAGACAGTGCGGCGGCAGCCCGCCAGTTCGGCGTGGACGACCGCATGGACCATGTGTCGACCGGTGGCGGTGCGGCACTGGAGTTAATCGAACAAGGAGACCTGCCCGGCCTGGCTGCGCTTCGTGGCCAGTGATCGGGTGGCCAGTGGTCGGCAGCAGGCAGTGACGAGCGACAGGACGGAAACATGAGCGAGCGAAGGCCGTTGATCAGCGGCAACTGGAAGATGCACCACAACCACTTCGAGGCCATACAGGCCGTGCAAAAGTTGTCGTATGTGCTGTCGGCCAACGACCACGACGCCGTGGACGTGTCGCTCCACCCGCCATTCACCGACCTCCGGTCGGTCCAGACGGTGCTGGAGTCCGACGAGATCCCGATTGCCCTCGGAGCTCAGCACTGTCATTGGGAGGAGAAGGGCGCGTTCACCGGTGAGGTTTCAGCCGGGATGTTGGCCAAGCTGAACGTGTCGCTGGTGATCGTCGGCCACTCAGAACGCCGCGAGGTGTTCGGCGAGACCGACGACAATGTCAACCGCAAGGTGAAGGCGGTGCTGGCCAACGGGATGACCCCGATCATGTGCTGTGGCGAGACGCTCGACGAGCGTGAGGCTGGGCAGGCGAGAGACAAGGTCGAACGCCAGGTCCTTGAGGGCCTCGCTGGCTTGAAGGGCGACCAGGTAGCCGGTCTTGTGGTGGCCTACGAGCCGATCTGGGCCATCGGAACCGGCAAGACCGCAACCCCGGAAGACGCCCAGGAAATGTGTGCCACCGTCCGCAACGCGGTGCGCGGCAGCTGGGGGACCGAGGCGGCCGACAGCGTACGGATCCAGTACGGCGGGTCGGTCAAGCCGGTCAATGCGCCGGACCTAATGCGCCAGCCCGATATCGACGGTGCCCTCGTCGGAGGGGCATCTCTGGATCCCGACGAGTTTGCCCGGATCATCGCCTACCGACTTGTCGGCTGAGACCATTCAGCCTCAATGGCACCCCTGATCACTGAACCGGTCATCCCCGGGTGCCGGTAACCTCTCCCCATGTTCGTGCTGGTCGCCATCATCCAGGCCCTCTCAGGGCTCGGCCTCATCTTCCTCGTGCTACTGCACAGCGGGAAGGGCGGCGGCCTGTCCGACATGTTCGGCGGGGGCATCGGTGCCCAGACCGCAGGATCGACCGTGGTGGAGCAGAACCTGGACCGGATCACCGTGCTCACGGCCCTGATCTTCGCCTTCTCCACGATCGCTCTCGGCCTTCTCTTCTAGGGCCTCTTCCAGCGAGCGGAACCGGTTCCCAGCCCTGCTGCGGGTAGAGAAGGGGCCGGTAGATTGACCGCCGTCCGGGACATCCGGATACCACGTCGGAGTGGCGGAATTGGCAGACGCGCCAGCTTAAGGAGCTGGTGCCCGTAAGGGCGTGGGGGTTCAAGTCCCCCCTCCGACACGAGGTCTCCGGGCCCTCAGTGACTCGACTCCGGGAGCCGGTAGCCGAGGTGTCGGTTGACGGAGACGGCGCGAGTGCCGAGTCCCTCCTGCAGGAACCGCGTGTGGAGGTCAGGCCGCTCGGCCTTGAGGGTGGCTGTGTCCAG
>Ga0206679_10000116_pt1 | contig 59761 bp, 43 predicted proteins | sample M110012015metaG_FD_155464 | JGI IMG/M metagenome (GOLD analysis project Ga0206679, IMG submission 155464) | Ammonia-oxidizing marine archaeal communities from Monterey Bay, California, United States - M1 100m 12015 | ecosystem: Environmental > Aquatic > Marine > Intertidal zone | place: USA...
ATTGTACAAAGAGAAGGACGTTGTGAAGCGAAATGTCCCTTCTGAAGAAGCCGTTGATGAGCTTATAGAATTGATCAAAGAGCACGGGGACTGGGTCGCATCTCCAGCTTAAGACAATTTCTTTCCTTCTAAAGATCTCAAGAATCCTGAAATAATTGTGTGACAAAAAACAACGTTGCTAGATCGTACTATCTGCACGTCTTCCACGACTCATTAAATGCTTGTTGGAAATAGATTGGCTTAAGCCGAAACTGCCTCTTCAACTTCTTGAGAAGCACGAACTTCCTTTCTCGGGAAGAATCTCTTTTGAAACATGATAATGATGGTCACACCCACAGAAATAGCAGCATCTGCCAGGTTGAAAATTGGGCTGAAAATCTCTGGAGTCCCTTCCACAAAGGGGAACCACTCAGGCACTCGAGTTGTGAAATGCAGCATATCTACCACATTTCCCATCAAGAAAGATGCGTAGCCACCTCCTTCAGGCATAAAGACCGCAGGTGCAGCATAAGTGCTTTCAGAGAAGATCAGACCATAAACAGCACTGTCAATAATGTTTCCTATCGCGCCGGCCATGATCATAGCGACGCATATAATCAATCCGCGATGCGCGTTTTGACGAAGGAGTTTTCTGAGGTACCATCCTATCCCAAAAACGGCAACGACTCGAAATAAAGAAAGACCGATTTTGAACCAATCTTCCTGCATCATTAAGCCAAAGGCCATGCCGCGGTTTTCGATAAAGAAAAGCTCAATGACACCTGGAATGATGTCGGAGTGCTCGCCATGAGCTACACTTAACGGCATGCTCATTTTGACCCAGATCTTTAGAATCTGGTCAATACTGAGAACCGCCAGGATGGTGATTATAGCTCTTTTCAAATGCTCGGAACTTACTGCATGTTTTTTGCCTCAATGCTGAGTGTAGCGTGAGGGACGAGCAAGAGACGCTCTTTCTTGATGAGCTTTCCAGTCACACGGCAAACACCGTAAGTTTTGTTCTTAATTCTGATAAGTGCACTTTCTAGGCTCGTAATAAATTTCTCCTGACGTGATGCAAGCTGCGCAGTTTCCTCCTTGCTCATCGTTTCTGATCCATCTTCCATCATCTTGAAAGTTGGTGATGTATCATCAGTGCTGTTATCGCTATTTCCTGAAAGAGATTGCTTTAGTTCATCGTAGTCGGCACGGGCCTTAACGAGTTTCTCTTCTATTACTGCGGCAAACTCCTTAAGGTCTGCGTCTGTAAATCTTGCTGACATAATTCTTGTTTTAACTAGTTGAGCTTTTCAATTGAAATTTTCGTGCTAATCTGCTCATCCAACTCCACTGCGGCACCCCCCTCAACAACATCTAGGAGCACCAAATCTACCGCCAAAGTCTCTGAGCAAATATATTTGATATTGCTTTCGACCGCTTGATTGATGCGGTCATCACGCTGAATCTTAAGATTTATTTTATCTGTCACCTCTAATCCTGAGTCCTTGCGTAGATTTTGGATTCGATTGACGAACTCGCGGGCAATTCCTTCAAATCTCAGCGCGTCGTCCAACTCAATGTCGAGCGCGACTGTAATATCGCCATCAGACTGAACCGTCCAACCCGGAATGTCCTGTGTGATAAATTCAACATCTTCAGAGGTCAGAACTACTTCCTGACCACCAATATTCAATGTCAAAGTTCCCGCAGTTTCGAATGCCGCAATCTTCTCTTGATCAAAGCCATTCACCTCAGCGGCGATCGACTTCATGATCTTTCCATACTTAGGGCCGAGTGACTTGAAATTAGGCTTCGCCTGCTTTACCAAGACTCCAGTACTATCGTGAAGATACTCCAGTTCCTTCACATTTACCTCAGATAAAATGAGGTCTTCAACTCCTTTCAAGTGCTCTTCGAAAGCTGGATCCAAGATTGGGATCATTATCTTACCGAGCGGCTGACGAACTTTGATCGACTCCTTTCTTCTCAAACTAAGCACCAATGAAGAAACACGCTGAGCGATCTCCATTCTCTTTTCCAAGTCTCCATCGATCAGGTCATTATTCTGAACAGGGAAATTATCCAGGTGGACTGATTCCAATGCGTCTTTTGACGTCGCGGCATGTAGATCTTGATACAACTGATCGCTATAAAATGGTGCAATGGGGGACATAAGCCGAGCACAAGTCTCGAGACACGTGAATAGTGTCTGGTAGGCCGAAACTTTATCCGGAGACATTTCACCTTTCCAGAATCTTCTTCTGCAAAGGCGCACATACCAATTACTAAGCTGGTCTGAAACAAATTCTTGAATCGCTCTTCCGGCTCGGGTTGGCTCGTATTCAGAGTATGCTTTATCGACCGCTCCTATCAGACTATTTAACTTCGAAATGATCCAGCGATCAATCTCTGGTCGGTCTGAAATGGCTACTTCCTCATCTGAATAGTCGAAGCCATCCACATTGGCATAGAGCGCCATGAAACCGTACGTATTGTATAGTGTCCCGAAGAATTTTCTTCGAATTTCTGCGATGCCCTCTTCGTCAAACTTTAGGTTATCCCAAGGCTGAGCGTTAGTGATCATGTACCAGCGAGTGGCATCAGGACCATGCTTGTCAAGCATTTCAAATGGATCAACAGCATTTCCCAAACGCTTTGACATCTTCTGCCCATTCTTGTCTAAAACAAGGCCGTTGGACACCACATTCTTATAGGCCACTGAGTCAAAACACATAGTTCCAATAGCATGAAGGGTATAAAACCATCCCCGCGTCTGGTCCACTCCCTCGGCGATGAAATCCGCCGGATAGAATTTCCCCGATTCAATAAGTTCTTGATTCTCAAATGGATAATGCCACTGAGCATACGGCATCGAACCCGAGTCAAACCACACATCGATGAGATCAGATTCGCGTTGCATTGCCTTTCCAGAATCGGAAACAAGAGTAATCTCATCCATCCAACTTTTGTGGAGGTCAATCTTCTCGTAGTTGGCTTTCGACATATCTCCAACCGCGAAATCCCCGATTGGATTTTTGTTCATTACACCCGCAGAAACTGCCTTTTCGCATTCAGCATAAAGATCCTCAACGGATTCAATACAAATAGCCTCTTTGCCGTCTTCGCTTCTCCAGATTGGAATCGGAATTCCCCAATACCGTGATCTTGAAAGATTCCAGTCGTTGACATTTTCAAGCCAATTGCCAAAGCGGCCTGTCCCTGTGCTTTCAGGCTTCCAATTGATCGTGTTGTTCAACTCGACCATACGATCTTTTACACGGGTTGTTCTCACAAACCAAGAATCGAGTGGGTAGTAGAGAATAGGCTTATCGGTTCTCCAACAATGTGGGTAACTGTGAGCGTATTTCTCAACTTTAAATGCTTTGCTTTCTTCCTTTAGGCGAATAGCAATTTCAACATCAACCGACTTGTCTGGAGCCTCTCCTGTCTCGTAATACTCATTCTTAACGTACTTGCCGCCAAGCTCAGCCATCTCAGGTCTGAATCGACCTTGAAGATCCACAAGCGGCACGCCATTCCCTTCTCCGTCATCCACTAGAAGAGGGGGAACGCCCGCGTCTTTGGCAACTTTCATGTCATCAGCCCCAAATGTAGGAGCGATGTGAACAATCCCCGTTCCATCTTCCGTTGTCACAAAATCACCTTGGATAACACGAAAAGCTTCTTCAGGGGCATCCATGGGAAGGGCGTAAGGCAATAGCTGGTTGTACTTAATCCCAGCCAAATCAGTGCCCTTACACTTGCCAACGATTTCGTGATCAAGTGCTTCCTTTTCAGGGAAATGTTTCCCCACCAACGCCTCAGCCATCACCAGCGTGCATGGTTCGTGCGTATAGCGATTTGTCGTCTTGACGATTACGTAGTCAATCTTTGGCCCAACGCACAAAGCTGTGTTTGAAGGAAGCGTCCAAGGAGTCGTCGTCCAAGCTAGGAAGTAACATTTACCAGATGGCTCACCTTCCATCAAACCTTTAAGCGACGAGAGTGACTCTTCTTTAACTTCAAACTGAGCTACGATCGTAGTGTCTTTTACATCTTGGTATGTGCCAGGTTGGTTTAATTCATGCGAACTAAGACCAGTCCCGGCTTTAGGCGAATACGGTTGAATAGTATAGCCTTTGTACATCATGTTCTCCTTATACAGCTTCGCCAAAAGCCACCAGACACTCTCGATATACTTGTTTTCGTAAGTAATGTATGGATCATCCATATTGACCCAATACCCAATTCTTTTTGTGAGCGTGTTCCACACATCTGTGTAACGCATCACTGCTTTTCGACATGCAGCGTTGTATTCCTCAACGCTAATTGACTTACCGATATCTTCTTTTGTGATCCCAAGTTCCTTCTCAACACCCAATTCGATCGGAAGGCCGTGTGTATCCCATCCGGCTTTACGCTTTACCTGAAATCCTTTTAATGTCTTGTATCGACAGAAAATGTCTTTGATTGCGCGACCCATAACATGATGAATACCGGGCATTCCATTGGCTGAAGGAGGGCCTTCAAAAAAGACATAAGGGTTTTCATCGGGACGTGTGTAGATGCTTTTTTCAAATACTTCTAAGCGATCCCATTGATCAAGAATCTCCGAGGCTACCTTGACGAGGTTGAGCTCTTTGTGTTCTTGAAATCCTTTGGACATGTGACGCGGTTTTGAAAAAAGATGCGCGAAGATAATTAATTAAGAGGCCCAAAATGAGGTTATTTCGGGATGGGAGGACACCTGTCTTTATCCCCCTGGATGATCAAGGAGTATTCGAAATCAAAGTGCTAGATGGCGATCGAGTGACCGCATTCGTGATAAACTGATAGCCATACGAGATAACATCGCCGAAATAAATCAAATCGTCAAGCGAGTTTAGAATTCTCGAAGAAAACAATGCGGCAATTTCAGAATAGGTGAATGATTGTTAAGTATGCTTAGGATTTTCAACGGCCATTAGGACTCGCTTTAGTCGTCGTGAGTTAGAACTATACTTTGGTCAATCGAACCATGTTACTCATTCCTTTTTCCGCAATTGGCATAGAAGCGATATTGATAATCACGTCGCCTTCAGAAATATGCCCGTCCTTAATCAACAGATACTTGATATCTGCTATGGTGTGATCGGTAGACACCATCTTGTCGTAGTAGAACGCTTTTACTCCCCACACAAGGCTCATCAGAGAAAGTATCTTCTTATTTCCGGTAAACACATACACCCAAGACTTTGGTCTTTGGCTAGAAACCTTAAACCCAGTATATCCGCTAAAGGTCATGGTGATGATCGCTGAAGCCTCGGTCCTCGCTGCCAATCGGCACGCATTGTAACAGATGCTATCTGAGATAAAACGATCCTCTTCTGATTCAACCGGAACTTGTTCGTGGTAGTAAATATTGTCGTGTTGCTCGACTTCCATCACAATCGTGCTCATGGTTTCGATTACCACAGTTGGGTATTTCCCAACTGACGTCTCGGCGCTCAGCATCACAGCATCAGCTCCATCAAGCACGGCATTTGCAACATCGTTCACTTCTGCTCTCGTTGGTGTGCTACTTTCGATCATGCTCTCCATCATCTGAGTAGCGACGATCACGGGCTTCGAATTCTTTAAGCAGTGATTGATAATGCTCTTTTGGGCAATCGGCACTCGTTCCATAGGAATCTCAACTCCAAGATCTCCTCTGGCAACCATGGCACCATCTGTCTCTTTAATAATAAGATCGATATCGTCAAGAGCCTCAGGCTTTTCGATCTTCGAAATAATGCGGGTATGCTTCGAATTTGCGTCAATAATTCTTCTCAACTCGATAATGTCCTTGTGTGATCTCACGAAAGACAAACCAATCCAATCCACATCGTGACTTAAGGCAAAATCCAAGTCCTTGAGATCTTTTTCAGTCAAACACGGCAATGAGACTTTCGTGTTGGGTAGGTTAATACCCTTATTGGACTTTACAATTCCCCCGTGTACGACTTTGAGCTCCACATTATCTTTGCCATTTGTAGCCTCCACCTTCAGCTCAATCTTGCCGTCGTCAAGTAAAACCCGTTCACCAGGCTGGACATCTATAGGGAAGTTTTGGTAGTTGGTAAACAGCTTTTTAGCGCTTCCTATGCATTCAACTGTGGTAATGTTGATCGAATCCCCATTCTGAACTTCAACTCCCTCATCTTCAACATCACCGATTCTTAGCTTGGGACCTTGCAAATCCGCAAGTAATGCGGTGTTCGTTCCCAGCTCCTTATCAATCTTCCTCACGTTCTCGATGACTTCCAAGTGATTGGAATGTTCATCATGCGAAAAATTCATTCTTGCAACGTTCATCCCGGCAAGGATCATTTCCTTCAGCACCTTTTTACTTCGTGAAGCAGGACCTATTGTGGCAACTATTTTTGTTCTTTTCTGTGGATTCATTTCTCCCTAGTCAATTATCAGGTGCTCCTTGTTTTTCAGCTCATTCGGCTCTATCTGGTAGACCGCTTTGACCTTCGAAATACTTCTTAGCTCTTGTGCTAAATCATCCTCCTCACCAGGAAATTCCTCAATCTTTAGCAGGTAATCAATTTGCGCCAATTCTGGCAACAAGATTCCCTCACTATCACGATTTTTGATCAAAGTAATATGGCAATGTTCATCTTCGTATTCACCAGTGAACACCGAATGAACGCTATTTCTCTCTTCGTATTCAACCTCAATATCCTCTCCTCGTTCCAAGTTTACGTTGAGTTGTTTATTGATAAGCCAACACATACGATAGTCCTTCTCAAAACAACTGATTGCTAAGAGTAAAAAGTCGTAATCGTATTCTACGTCTAGGTGATGAAGCATGATTCATATAAGTGTACAATATACACTTGCTCTATTTAACGCCAAATATCGACATACAAGCTTGTTGAGCAGCAAGCTGTTCGGCAGATTTTTTTGACTTCCCTTCTCCCATGCCTTTTTCAGCTCCGTCTATAGTCACAGCGACCACATAGCGTGTCTTTCCTGCATCTTGTTCTTCGTGCAAAACTCGGAATCCGAGGGATCTTTTTTCTTTTTGACACCACTCGTGTAGCTTACTCTTGTAATCGCTATCCATGTGGATTTTTAAACTCAAGCCATGTTTTTTCAGCAGCTTGATCAAAACCGTCTCAGTAAAATTGAATCCTTTATCGAGATAAATCGCTCCAACCATAGCTTCGAAGGCGTTTCCTACAATTGATTGATGCACCTCTTGACCGCCTAAATTGAGATCCAGATGTTCTGGAAGCTTCACATCCACGCCCATGGCGTTTAGATTTCTGCGACTTACAATTTTAGCTTTCATCTTAGTGAGATCACCTTCGGTCTTGTTGGGATAGTTGGAGTATAGATAATCCGCCACGATACAATCGATTACCGCATCTCCTAAATACTCTAATCGCTCATTGCTGTTCTTGATGCCTCCGTTTTCACGCACAGCAACAGAACTATGTCTCAAAGCCTGTTCATAGAGCTCGACTTTGCGCGGTACGAAGCCGAAATACTGCTTCACATAAGCACTAAGCGCGGGATTTTGAGATGTTTTTTTTCGGAATAAACTCTTTAACAAAATGACTATACCTTTTTGAATATGGCGGACGTGTTGTGACCTCCAAAGCCAAAGGTATTACTCATGGCGACGTTTACCACGCGTTTTTGAGCCTTGTTTAGAGTAAAATTCAGATTGTTATCCAAGTCTGGATCCTCATGAACGTGATTGATAGTCGGTGGGACGATGTCCTCTTTTACAGACATAACGCAAGCAATAGCCTCAATTGCCCCTGCTGCACCGAGCAAATGACCCGTCATTGACTTAGTTGAAGAGATATTCAACTTGTAAGCATGATCATTGAAAATCTGCTTGATCGCCTTCGTTTCAGCAATGTCGCCCAATGGTGTGCTTGTTCCATGAACGTTGATGTAGTCAATATCGGTTGGAACCATGTGAGCATCTTCCAGCGCGTACTTCATCACATTGATGGCGCCAGCTCCTTCAGGATGTGGAGCAGTAATGTGGTATGCATCAGCACTCAGGCCTCCGCCGGCGAGCTCAGCATATATTTTCGCTCCACGCGCCTTAGCATGCTCATACTCCTCTAGAACTAGACATCCAGAACCTTCTCCTAGAACAAAGCCATCTCTCGTCTGATCAAACGGACGGGAAGCCGTGCTATAATTCTCATTGTTGGTACTCAAGGCCTTCAAAGCGTTAAATCCGCCAATGCCTGATTCGTTTACTGCTGCTTCCGACCCTCCGGCTACGATAAATTCAGATTTACCGAGGCGTATATAGTTGAAAGCATCAATTAAGGCATTCGTCGAAGAAGCGCACGCCGATACTGTCGTAAAATTTGGCCCTCTAAAACCGTATTTGATTGAAATATGCCCTGAAGCGATATCCGCAATCATTTTCGGAATGAAGAAAGGATTGAAACGAGGTGTACCGTCACCTAAAGCAAAAGCCGAACACTCGTCTTGGAAGGTTTTCAAACCCCCAATCCCAGAGCCCCAAATCACTCCAACACGGTCTTTATTCAAACTGTCCATGTCTACAGCACTGTCGCGCAAAGCCTCATCTACGGAGACCATGGCGTATTGTGCGTAGGGATCTAGTTTACGTGCTTCTTTGCGATCGAAGTGATCCAATGGATCAAACCCCTTTAGCTCACATGCAAACTGTGTTTTGAATTTAGAAGCGTCAAAATGACTTATCGGATTGGCACCACTAACACCAGCTACGAGATTTTTCCAAAACTCTGTTGCAGTATTTCCTAGGGGCGTAAGCGCACCTAGTCCTGTGATGACTACCCTTTTAAGCTCCATTAAGTATGCGTAGGGAAATTACTTGACGTTATTCTCGATGTACTCAACCGCTTGTCCAACTGTGCCAATCTTCTCTGCTTGGTCATCTGGGATAGCAATGTTGAATTCTTTCTCAAATTCCATAATAAGCTCCACTGTATCTAGCGAATCCGCTCCAAGATCGTTTGTGAAACTAGCCTCTGTAGTAACCTCGCTTTCGTCCACACCTAGTTTGTCAACGATTATTGCGGTCACTTTTGAAGAAATATCAGACATATTGAGACTGTTTTTATTGGTTTAAAATCGGCTGCAAATTAAGTAAATCTGCAACTACTGAACAAAAATAAACTAACCCCTTTGAAACCCTTTACTGACGAGGGTTTCAAAGGTTACTAATCGTAAGAATCAAGGATCTTTTCTAAGCCTTTTCGCTTTAGATCAGGAACCTTTACTCCGTCTTCAGGGTAACCCACGGGCACTAATAAATACGCTCTTTCATTTGGAGGCCGATCCAGCGCCTTTTCCAAAAAGTTCATCGGACTTGGAGTGTGGGTTAGTGAAGCTAAACCAGCGTTCTGAATTGCCGCCAGAAAAAATCCTGTTGCAATGCCCACTGATTCATTCACGTAATAATTGTTTCTACGCTTACCGTCCTCAGTAAGATCGTATACCTTTTTAAAGATAATCACTAGATAAGGAGCGATATCCAAAAACTCTTTGACGTGGTCCGTGCCAAATGGCCGAAGGTCCTCGAGCCACTCATCACTCATTCGACCATGGTAGTTCTCGTACTCTTCTTCTTCCGCCAGCTGGCGAATCTTGTGCTTTAATTCCGCGTTAGTCACTATACAAAACGACCACGGTTGCTTATGCGCTCCTGATGGTGCTGTCGATGCTGCCTTAATCGCATTATCAAGGATCGACTTATCGAACTTTTTAGATTTAAACTTCCGCACCGTACGACGGCGATCCATCATGTTGTAAAACTCCTGACTCCGTCGCTTCATCTCTTCATGCTCAAAGCTGAGAGGATAATATTCTATTTGAGGATAGGCATCACTCATGGCATCAAAAGTTAAGACGGTTAACTTACATTCCGTTTCATCATCGCTCTAAGTTGTCCCGAACTTGTTTCATAAACTTTGAAGCATAAACAAATTCGTCCAGCTGTTGATTCCCCGAGCGTAATATCTCGGTCCTATCGCCAGACCACCAAATCTTTCCTTCGTGCACAAAATGAATGTTGTCCCCGGCTTCCATCACAGAATTCATGTCGTGTGAAATAACCACCGTGGTCATATTAAATTCGTAAGTGAGTTCCTTGATCAGATTGTCAATAACAATGGCCGTCTGAGGATCTAGGCCAGAATTAGGTTCGTCGGCAAATAAATATTTGGGGTTCATTGCAATCGCACGGGCAATACCGACGCGCTTCATCATTCCGCCACTTATTTCAGCGGGGTATAGATGATTCTTCCCTTCCAATTGCACCCGTTGCAGGCACAAATTAGCTCTATCGCGCATTTCCTCTTTGCTCGTTCGAGTAAACATCGAAAGAGGAAACATCACGTTTTCCTCGACTGTGAGGGAATCAAACAAGGCACTGCCTTGGAATAGCATTCCAATCTCTTTTCTAATTTCCTTTCGTTTCTTGCGATTCATGTGGGTGAAATCGCGGCCGTCGAAAACGATTTCTCCAGAATCAACCTCGTGAAGGCCGACAATGCACTTAGTCATCACCGACTTTCCGCTTCCGCTTCGTCCAATGATGAAATTGACTTTCCCTTTTTCCAAATTCGCAGAGACTCCTCCAAGTACCTCAATGTCATCAAATGACTTCGTTATGTTGTTGACCTCGATCATAGCAACAAGAAGACCGTTAGGATGACATTAAAAATCATGATAAATACAATACTATAAACCACCGCTTGCGTGCTTGCTTTTCCCACTTCGAGCGCGCCACCTTTTACGTAATACCCATAGTAAGACGACACCGTCGTGATCACAAAGGCGAACACAACAGATTTTACCAATGCATATCCTACCTGATAAGGCCTGAAGTCATACTGAATGCCGTATTGATAGTCGGCCATCGATATGACGTTGGTGAAATCCCCTATGGCAGCCCCAGCAGCAATTCCCAAAAACATGGATATACAAACTAGGAATGGCATGATGAATACCGCAGCGACTATTTTGGGGAGAATGAGGTAACCCGCGGAATTGACCCCCATGATTTCCAAGGCATCGATTTGCTCCGTTATTCGCATGGTTCCTAGTTCAGAGGCAATATTTGATCCCACTTTACCGGCTAAAATCACCAGAATAATGGTCGGTGAAAACTCGAGAATAGTGGTTTGTCGAACCGTAAAACCAATAGTATAAGCCGGAATCCAACCACTCTCAATCTGAGCTGCGGTTTGGATACAAATTACTGCTCCCATGAAAGCTGAGAGCAATGCAACGATTCCAATTGACTGCACACCAATCTTGTCGACCTCAAAAACAATTTGTCTCCAGTAGATCTTAAAACGCTCAGGACGGCCAAAAACGCTAGCCATGAGCAAGAAGTATTTACCTATGTGTGCAAAGAATGACAACAGAGGCTAAAGTAGACTGTTAAACAGGCAAGCCACAGGGGGGGGTTGGAATAATTTTCAAGACGAGGCGTTTAATTCCTAGTTTTGACAAAATCTTTAGATCATGCAGCGCTCAGCCGCTTCCATTCTCACCCTCTTCATGCTAGTCGCAGTTCTTTCCTCTTGTTCTCTTTTTAGAAAAAAAAACAAGTGCGTCTCCTGCCCGACCTGGCACGATGAGATTCAAACAGAATTGCCTGTTACGATTGAAAAAGAGCACTGAAATTAAAAAGGGCCTCGCTCGTTTTGTGCCCCATTCTGCTCTTGATCACGTCTGCGAACTGATTGAAAGCAACCCCTTTCACCTTAATGTTTCCGCACCCCGAATGACCAAACTGGGCGATTTTCGGGTAAGCAAAACTGGACTTCATCGTATATCCGTCAACGGGGATTTGAACCCGTTCTCCTTTCTGATCACTTTGATTCATGAAATCGCTCATTTGCGAACCTGGGATGTCTATGGACAAAAAGTCATGCCTCATGGAGCAGAATGGAAACAAGAGTTTCAATGCTTGCTCAACCCATTACTCGACATCAATGTCTTTCCTGTTGACGTTGACAAAGTCCTGCGCCAATACATCTCTAAACCCACAGCATCTAGCTGCACCTATCTTCCTCTGCAACGCATACTTCAAGGTTATGACTCGAAGGTGAATTTCACTGTAGAACAACTACAAACGGGCCAACAATTTACCTTCAGATCCAAGCAGTATATACGTGGGGAGAAGAACCGAACTCGCTATAAATGCATGTTGGTTCCTTCTGGAAAGATCTACCTCTTCAACGCGCTCACGCCAGTTATCCCTGTTGAAAATGTTTTAGAGAATTCGACTAGGTAGCGAGATGTAATTCCTATTTTTGCGCCGCCAAATTTTGAGCTACCCCGCTCATTTTCAAAAGCTTACCAGATGAATTCTGAACCAACGTTGATCCAACTACAAGTATCAAAAATGGCTGAAGAGCTTAAAGGCTCGGAGATCATCAAGCTTGCAGGTGAGATCAAGTCTAAAGTGGCTCAGGGACATAAGATCTACAATTTCACGATTGGCGATTTCAACCCCGCCATTTTTCCGATTCCAGAATTACTTACAAAGCTGATCAAGGATGAATACGAAGCTGGCTCGACCAACTATCCCGCTGCTAATGGCATGGCAGAATTGAGAAAGAGCATCGCAACGAACATCATCCCAAAGCTTGGGCTGAGCTACGAAGACGATCAGGTACTCATTGCAGGCGGTGCTCGACCTCTGATCTACGCTACTTTTCAAGCCATCGTTGATCCCAACGATTCGGTGATTTTCCCTGTTCCTTCATGGAACAACAACCATTACACCCACCTCACAAGAGGAAAAGGCATTTTCGTAGAAACAACGGCAGAAAACGATTTCATGCCGACAGACGCGGATCTTGCGCCTCACATCCAAGAGGCAAGCTTGATCGCCGTTTGTTCTCCACTCAATCCCACAGGAACGGTATTTAGCAAAAAACAACTCACAAACATCTGCCAACTGGTTGTTCGGGAAAATGATCGCAGAATTGAATTAGGCCTCAAGCCGATATATCTCATGTTTGATCAGATTTATTGGCAGTTGACTTATGGCGAAACGGTGCACCACCACCCTGTAGAACTAGTCCCAGCTGTAGAGCCCTACACGATATACATTGATGGTTTGTCGAAGGCATATGCAGCGACTGGCTTGCGCGTTGGTTGGGCATTTGGCCCAAATAAGATCATCAACAAGATGCGCGCTATACTCAGCCACATTGGAGCTTGGTCTCCAAAAGCTGAGCAGCTAGCAACAGCTAAATATTTAAATCGCTCCGAGGATGTCGAATCCTATTTGGATTGGATTCGGTACGAGGTGGTTGACCGACTTCAAGCGTTTTACCAAGGCTTCTGCAATCTCCAAAAGGAAGGTTTCCCCGTGAAGGCCATCGCCCCCCAAGCTGCGATCTATCTGACCATTTGGGTTGATTTGGTTGGAAAAAAAACCGCCAATGGCAGAGTGATCGAGAATACCGAAGATGTTACATCCTATCTCCTTGATGAAGCGGGTCTCGCGGTTGTGCCATTCTATGCTTTTGGTTCCTCCAAAGAATCTCGGTGGTATCGATAGAGCGTCGGGACATCTGACAAATCGCAGATCCCAGAAGTTTTCTCTCGACTAGAAGCTGCTCTAAGGGCTTTGTCATAAGGTAAATCTCGTACTTTGCGCCCTGCCACTTTAGGCTCTTTTTATGGTTAAAGACAACAACTACTGCGTCATCATGGCTGGTGGTATCGGTAGCCGATTTTGGCCGATGTCAAGGCAGAATTTTCCAAAGCAGTTTCACGATATACTCGGCACTGGCAATACGCTGATGCAAATGACCTACAACCGATTTCTGAAGACTTGTCCTCCGGAAAACATCCTCGTTGTAACCAACGATGAATACAAGGAATTGGTACTGACTCAGCTCCCTGACATGAAGGCTGAACAAGTTCTTTGCGAGCCATTTAGAAGAAACACGGCTCCTTGCGTTGCTTATGCCAATTTCAAAATCGCTGAGCTGTGTCCAAACGCTAATGTGATTGTCGCTCCCGCGGACCATTTGGTCTTAAACGAACAGCGTTTCGAAGAAATTATAGACTTGGCTATTGAAGAAGCTTCAGAAACGCAAAACCTTGTTACCCTTGGTATCAAGCCATCCAGGCCTGACACAGGTTACGGCTACATCCAATTCGAAGGCAAGAGTGATGCACGAGATACTCGAGTCAAAACGGTCAAAACATTTACCGAAAAACCCGATATCGATCTGGCAAGAAAGTTCCTAGCCTCGGGAGAATTCTATTGGAACTCGGGGATTTTCATTTGGAGTTTGGATAATATCCAAGCAGCGTACGAAAGAGACTTACCGGACGTCTACAGCCTCTTTAAGTCTGGTAAAGGCAAATACAATACCGCCGAAGAGTTGGATTATATCCAAGAAATCTATGCAAAATGTGAGAACATCAGCATTGATTACGGGATCATGGAAAAGGCTAATAATGTAAGTCTCATACTCTCGGATTTTGGCTGGAGTGATTTAGGTACATGGGGTTCTTTATACACCCACGTAGACCTGGATTTACACAACAACGCAACCGTTGGTGATAACACCATGCTCTATAACTGCACCAACAACATGGTGTATTCTGCCGATGACAAACTCACAGTCCTTCACGGACTAGATGGTTTCATCGTCGTTGACACTCCTGAAGCAATGCTCATTTGTAAAAAATCTGATGAGCAGAAAATCAAGCAATTTGTCAATGATATCAAGATGAACAAGAAGGACGAATTTCTGTAATCCCTGAGGGAAATGAGTTCAATTGCCTAGACTCTATTTAACTGCGCGCAAGGGAGTTACGTGAATAAGTTTTCCCTCTATAAAATGCGATGCGGTGGTTTATCCTTACCTTGAGAAGGAAGAATTCGCTGTTGCCTGACTTTAATTGTTTTAACCACCTCATCTAAAACGTAACGGCATGCACTACGACAAGAATGACCTCATTCTCTTGTACAATGAGGAAAACGCAAAGGACCGCAAAACCCTAGCTTATGCGCACACCATCACTTCTCAAATCAATCGGCAGGAGGTAAACTCTGTTAGAGTTAGTGAGACGCTTTTTGGTTTAATGATCAAAGAGCTGGATGTGGACGCAAAGAACATCGTAAACAAAGCCGACCCCTACTATCAGCAGAATTACAAAGGTCGCGACCTTAGTGCAAACGATTGGCACTTTGTCCTGCGAAATCATCCTTCCTTACTTCGCTCACCCGTGGCGATGTATAAAGGCAAAGCAGTGATTTGCAACACGCCAACAGACGTGCTCAAAATTGTCGACTAATCCCAACTCGGTGAGTACTGGTTCTTAAAATAGGGTTCCCGCAACGTGATCGTCGTGCGGAAGTCCTCACCATGCTTCAAAAAACCGATTTCGACTGAAGGTCTTTTCTTCTTTTCGGCAAATGTTACGCTGTCAAATTCGAATGACCATTTCAAGTAATCGATGTATTCAGCACTGTATCCTTTTGTTCTGCTATAGTCACTCGCAGGGAGTCCCTTTTCTACCTCATCAGCCAGCATGTCCTTGGTTCGAATCGCTTCGTCTTTTGAGTAGCAATTAAAAATCATCTTCAGACTCCAGATTCCATTATCCTCTTCGTATTCAAAATCGGCTCGATTACAAGCGAGAAAAACCGGCTCAGTATCTTTAAAACTCTCCAACCCGGCTATGCTCTCAAAAAATGCAGTCTGAAATTCTTTAGCGAATGTCTCTTTATCCAAAATAATCTGGCCAAAGCTCATTATTGGTAATAGGCAAAAAAACAGCGGAAAAAATCTCATAAAGTTCGATTTGGGCTAAAACTAATCATTACTTCGAGCGAATCAGCTTATGGTAAATCGTCATGGTTGTGTTAAACTTGGAGTCGTAAAGCAAATGCTACTCCACTACAAGATACCACCACTTTAGTCTCTGACTCCGTTATAGTCCAGCAGCCTGGGATTAAAGCCCCCGATGCTGATGTTTTTGTGGGCGAAAGCGCGAGTTTCTTAGACGCATCATGGACAATCGCTGATCATAGTATAAGCATTGGTGACGTATTAATTTTCGTGACCATCCTTGTCCTCACACAAATATTGGTTTGGGCGGTAAAATTTGTGATCAATAAAGCCTTCAGAAAACAAAGCGCAGAAGTAGAAGGCAAGAAATACACCTTAAAGAAATTGATGGTGTACTTGATCTATACCATAGGAATTGTCATCGGCCTAGACACTATAGGTATAAATATTACTATTCTCGTCGCAGGTTCGGCAGCGCTATTAGTTGGCGTGGGACTAGGTATCCAGCACATCTTCGATGACCTTGTATCTGGGTTTATCGTGTTATTTGAAGGGGTTATAAAGGTTGGCGACATCATCGAATTAGACGGTCTCGTCGCCCGAGTTGACCAAATCGACATCCGAACATCGAAGGTGATCACTCGAGATGGAAATTTTCTGATCATCCCTAATTCAAAAATTACATCTCAAAATGTAATGAACTGGAGCATGGAGACTCGCGCATCGCGTTTTTCAATTGACGTCGGAGTCGCTTATGGCTCTGACACTCAGCTCGTTAAGCGGCTATTACTTGAGTGTGCTGAAAAACACCCCGCCGTTCTCAATGACCAAGCTAACCGCGTAGATTTTGTATCGTTTGGAGACTCTTCGTTGAAATTTAAGTTGTACTTCTGGGCAAGAAGATCTTGGGATATTAACATCCATCTGAGTGATGTGAGATTCTCCATCGATGAGGCTTTTAGGGAAAATGGAATCAAAATCCCATTCCCGCAGCGTGAACTCCATGTTTCTAAGGGTAAGCTACCGACGGATTAGTCGCTGGAGTGCAAGTCTTTTACATTTAGCTGAAGACTCACCTTTCCTTTCCACTCATTTTCTTCCAAGGTGTACACCGCATCAAAAGGCTTTCCTTCGAGAACGTATTTCGCCCAATTCCCCATTCTAAATCCAATACCATTAAACTCCGGTGTCTTGGAATCGATCTGATGAACGTGTAGTTTAAGGTGTGCATCTTCGTCTCCCACAGCCCTTGACCACTTTGCGTTTACGAGATCTTTGGTCATGAAGACGGGCTTCATATTACCCGGTCCAAACGGCGCGAATTGTCGTAGAATGCGATAACCACGTTCGTTGATCTCATTCAATCCTATCTCACGATCAATGTCGACCACTGGCGAAAGTTGTTTTTGTTCGAGCTTGGCTCTTACCACCTCATCAAATTTCAATTTGAAGGGCTCGACTTGGTCCTCTTTCATCGTCATCCCTGCGGCCATTGTATGGCCACCAAACTGGATCATGCACTCCGTGCATTCGCTCAAGCATTGGTATATATTGAGACCTTCAATGCTTCTAGCGCTGCCAGTAACGGTATCGCCACTTTTGGTCAGAACGATCGTCGGCCGATAGTAGTTGTCCATGAGGCGGCTCGCGACAATCCCGATCACTCCTTTGTGCCAATCTTCACCATACACCACGGTCGACCATGCGTCTTTGTGCCACTCATTGTTCTCAATTTGATCTAGAGCCTGTGTGGTTATTTCTTTATCAAGCTCACGACGATCAAGATTGTTTTGCTCTACAACTTTGGCAAAAGCATTCCCCTCTTCGATCGAATCTGCGATCATCACTTCAACCGCGGATCGAGCGGATTGTACTCTGCCGGCCGCATTGATCCTAGGAGCCAATGTAAAAACCACGTCGCTAATCGTAACGGTTGATTTATTGAACCCAGCATGATTAAATAAGGACGTAATTCCTGGGCGGGGATCATTATTAATCTTCTCCAATCCAAAATGAGCTAAAACTCTATTCTCCCCGGTCATAGCCACGATATCCGCTCCGATGCTAATGCAGAGTAAATCCAAGTATGACCATAAAACATCTTCGTCCAAACCCTGGTCAATGGTGAGGGCTTGTAAAAGCTTAAAACCAACTCCGCAACCACTCAAATACTTGTATGGATACTCACAATCAACTCTCAGTGGGTCTAAAACTGCGGTGGCATTGGGAATATTTTTGCCTGGTTTATGATGATCACAAATGATTAGATCCAATCCAAGCTCCGTGGCCAATTCGACCTTGTCGATCGCTGTAATTCCGCAATCCAACGCAACCATCAGTTTGCATCCCGAGCTGCTAGCAGTCCGCACCCCCAATTCGGATAACCCGTATCCTTCTTTGTATCGATCTGGGATGTAGAATTCCACGTCTTGACCCCTGTTTTTTAGGAAAGAGTACATCATAGCAACCGAGGTTGTGCCATCTACGTCGTAATCCCCATAGATCATTATTTTTTCTCCATTAAAAATGGCCGAAGTAAGGCGGTCGACAGCTTCTCGCATGTCTTTCATCAGGAATGGATCGTGGAGGTCTGAGAGGGCCGGGCGGAAGAATTTTTTTGCTTTTTCGAAATCGTCAATCCCCCTCTGGATAAGGAGTTGAGCGATAAATGGCTGCACGTTGATCTGCTCCGCCAATGCAACAATACGCTCTTCCTCTACAGGCGGTTTAAATCTCCACTCGTAAGTCATAGGTTCTTACTGAATTGCTTGATTGGTAGTCGTTTGCGGAATATAGCAAAACAACTTTTGCAACCAAAAATTTTCTACCGTCGTCTATAAGTATGTACTTTCGTCCTTTCCGCAAAAAACCGCGGAGAACTTATAGTTATATTATGAAGAACTCATATATCCTTGCCGGATTCGTAGCCTTGTTTTTAACTTCATTCTTTATGGCTAGTTGCCTAAATGATGATAACAAGATCCCGCCTAATTGCTACGATGGCCTATTAAACAATAACGAGGAGCAGATCGATTGCGGCGGCCCTTGTCCACTTTGTGATCCTTGTACCAACGGTGTATGGAATCCAGAACTTGGAGAGACATGGCGTGATTGCGGTGGTGATTGTGGAGAATGTGATCCCTGCTTTAACGGAATTCAAGACGGAGACGAAGTAGGTGTCGATTGCGGTGGAAGCTGCGGAACAGCCTGTGGAGAGCTTTGCGATGATGGTCTTCCTAATGGGCTTGAAGATGGTGCTGATCCAAACGGCATCTCGCCTAACCCGGATTTAGCGGATTGCGGTGGCCCATACTGCGAGCCTTGTCCGACTTGTGATGACTTGATCATGAATGGAGACGAGATCGGTATCGATTGCGGTGGCCCAGTTTGCAACCCATGTCCAACAGATGGAAACTGTCTCAACTTGTTGTTGGATGGAGACGAGGACTACACCGACTGTGGTGGCTCAATTTGCCCTCCATGTATCGACACACTCGGGTACAAGATCAACGGCCAGGTTAGGGATGCGGACATAAATATGTCGGCGACACTTGGAACTGGAATGATAACGATCACTGGAACAACTCTTGCTAATGAGCAATTGACTTTGATTCTTGAGGAACCAGGTGTTGGTTGGTTGCCAGGTGTAATTATCCAAGCAAACCCAACTACGCAACCTGCCACTGCTGGCTCGTACATCGACGCATCTTCTGTAGCTTACACGACTACAGTTGGAAGTGCAAACGTTACGGTTACAATTCTAGCTGTGAATGCTGTTTCAGGTGGGATCATTGTAGGTGAATTCACTGGCTCAATGGTGACCCCAGACGAAACTGGAACAACCAGTATTCAGCAGGGATACTTCTTATTGAACATTCCGTAGCGAGAGCTACAAAACAATATTTGGAACCCGATCGGCTTCGCTGATCGGGTTTTTTTGTGCCGGCGAACCGTGAGTTTCGAGCAAGGTAGCGCGCGGAGACAGGAATTAGGGGAATTAAAAAGTACGTCGTGGAGGTTAAATCCCCTTTCTCAGCTTGATGCGAATTCGAGGTATACCCTGTTAAATCAAAACTTCGGAGGATAAAGAAAAAAACCCTGATCAACGCGAGGTCGACCAGGGCTCTTCATGTCCACGCTGAGGGCAATTAACCCTCGATGATCTCAAATAATTCGTTGAGGTTTGGCGAGAGAATGATCTCAATTCGTCGGTTCTTAGCCTTGTCTTCCGGGTCTATCGGATGGAACTCGCTTCGACCAGCAGCACTCAATACCGAAGGATCGATGCTGCTATTTTCTTTCATGATTTTCACAACGGCTGTGGCTCTCAGTACACTTAGCTCCCAGTTATCGCGTGGAATATCGTTTGATCTAATCTTGTCTGTATCGGTGTGGCCTTCAACAATGATGTCAAGGTCTGCTTGATCTTCTATGGCTTTTGCCAGGTCAACAAGTGCTTGCTTACCATCAGGGTCGATTTTAGTACTCCCTGAAGGGAATAGCAGCTTGGCTTCTAGGCTGACGTATACTTTTCCGTTCTTCTGCTCTATGGTAAGGCCCTTGTCTGCAAAACCAAGAAGTGCATCTGTCACCTTCTCTTTGAGTGCAATAACCGCAGCATCCTTGGCGGCTATCAGCTCTTCTAGTTCATCGACACGCTGAGCTCTGGAATCAAGCTCGGCGCTCAACGTTGCTAAATCAGCTTCTTTGGTGTTCAAATCGGCTTCAAGAATTCTCAACTCATCTTCCTTTGTCTGAAGGTCTAATCGAGCTACGTCGAGCTGTTCCAGGAGCTTTCTATTCTCTTCAGCCGCATCTTGAAGCAGCTTAGAGTTCTTAGAAGTCAACAAATCGTTGAGCTCATTAATCTTATCGTACTGATTGCGTATATGACGAAGAGACGTTCCAAGAATAGTCGTATCCGATTCTAAGGCTGTTCTGCGCTCCTCACAATCTCCGAGAGACGCCTCAAGTTCAGTGTTAGCGGTTGTTAATGTCTCGTTCTTCGCTCGCAGGTCACCATTTTCCTCTTCGGCCGCATTTTTTTTAGCTTCTAGCTCACCATACTGCCGCGCTGTAACGCATGATGAAAAGAGTGCTATTAAGAGGATATACGGGATGATTTTCAAAATCTTCATGTCGGACTATTTGCTTTTACAGCGTTGTAGCAAAAGTCAATCCTTTTTAAGAGATCAAATTGACCAACACACTGAATTTTAAACACGATTTTGTTAGGTAGGCTAGTGGTTACAGTGGGATAAATCGAGATATATGTGCACAACTTGAGACGTTGGGTTCCCAACTGCGTCAAGAGCGCCCATATCTTAGGGGCCTAGTTTACCTTATTATTCTCTTTCGAGTGCTCAACACGGATTCCAATTAGGAATTCAATTGTTTTAACAAAAAGCGGGGTCTGCGGCCACAACATGGCAGGGAATTCGCAAGTTAATAGTGTATTAATATTAAACTTGGGATAATGAGTTACATCTTGAACACCCTTTCAACCTTTGAATCTTGGTTTAACCGCAAGTTTGCCTGGTTCTTTACCAATGGTCATAAAGATGTTTCAAAAAAGCATCACAACTCAACGCATACGTTTTGAGGTTCGGTAAAGAACTTCAACGCCTCAAATCCACCCTCTCTTCCCACACCTGAATTTTTAACTCCTCCGAAAGGAGTTCGCAAATCACGTAAGAGCCAGCAATTGATCCACGCGATACCACTTTCGAATCGTGCTGCGACACGGTGAGCTCTACTTAAATCTGAGGTCCAAACTGTTGCTGCAAGTCCATATTGGGTGCTGTTAGCCATGGCCAAAACTTCTTTCTCTGAATCGAAAGGCATAATGGTAACAACTGGGCCAAAGATTTCCTCTTGATTAACGCGACAGTCGTATGCCAGACCTTCGATAACCGTGGGTTGAATGTAGTAGCCTTTACTGAGCTCTCCTTCTAATACTTCTTGAGATCCTCCAGTCAAAACTGTTCCGCCTTCTTCTTTAGCCAACTCAATATAGGATAGAACTTTTTCCATGTGAGCTTTGGAAACAACCGCCCCCATCTTAGTTGATGGATCTCGAGGGTCGCCAATTTTCATCCGACCTACTTTCTCTACAAACGCTTCTTTGAACTTCGGGTAAAGAGATCTTTCAACGAAAATCCTAGAGCCACATAAACAAATCTGGCCTTGATTGGCAAATGACGATTGGATCGTGGTTTTGAGCATTTTTTCAAAATCACAATCTGCGAATATCACGTTCGGGTTCTTTCCGCCTAGTTCGAGAGAGAGTTTCTTAAACTTTGGAGCTGCCTCGCAAGCAATCCATTCTCCCGTTGCAGTACCTCCGGTAAATGAAATCGCCTTAATATCGGGATGTGTCACAATCTCAGAGCCACATGAAAGACCATCTCCGTGCACGATATTCAAAACACCCGCCGGCAACCCAGCTTCGATGCAGAGTTCACTAAGCTTAAAAGCTGTCATCGGCGTGATTTCAGAAGGCTTAGCGATTACACAATTGCCAGCAGCTATGGCTGGAGCGATTTTCCAAGTAAATAAGTACAACGGTAAGTTCCATGGCGAGATGCAAGCTACAACCCCAATCGGCTTGCGATTGGTGTAGTTGATTGCCTTATCCTCCATGATATGTGCTTCCGAAGCGAAATGATTAATCGCTGAACCAAAGAATCGAATGTTGCTTTCGGCTCGTGGTATGTCAACATGGGTGGCCAGAGAAACAGGTTTTCCGTTGTCCACACTTTCGGCCATAGCAAGTTCATCTAGATTGGCCGCAATCAGGTCCGCAAGCTTGTACATAATCCGTGATCGCTCAGTATATGCTGTTGTAGACCAACTTGGAAAGGCAATTTTAGCAGCTGAAACAGCAGCATCCACATCTTGTTTATTGGAATTCGGAATCTTTGAATACACCTTGCCACGCGACGGATCTATGTTATCGATCCAGTTGCCTGAGAGTGGTTCCTGAAGAGTTCCGTTTATGTAGTTGAGGAGGTTGGTCACGGGTCTAAGTTTTACTAAGCTAAAGTAAGTATCGAATTGTTGCAAAGACAGCGCTTGGCAGTTCAATAAAAGTTCTAAATTTGCGGCCCGTTTCAAAAGAAACAGGATATAGCATTGTCCCATGGTGTAATGGCAACACACCTGGTTTTGGTCCAGGCATTCAAGGTTCGAATCCTTGTGGGACAACAGCTAAAGCCTTCGCGATCTGCGAAGGCTTTCTTTTTGCCGTAAAAAAGCACCTCCTGAAGCGGTGGCTTTATTCAATCGTATGATCGAGGAACTATTTCTTGTACACTTTCTTTCCTAGGTATCCTGAGAGATCTTTTCCGCACTTAGCGAAAGACTCAGTCAATCGGGCAAATTCTCCTTGAACATCAGCTCCACCAAATCCCATGTTCTGCGATCCCGCGCCTACCGTGAAAATCGCGTCGCCAGGACTTTCTTCCATTCTGATCCGTACTAATTCTCTTCCCTCTTTATCTTGAAAGCTGATTTCTGTTGTTACCTTAGAAGGCTGACGCATCATCGGATTTATGTACCCAAGGTAAATCCAAATTGGTTTGATTATCACCTTGCCTTCAAACTTGTCCGCTTCTGGTTTCATCGTTACGCCAGAGCGGAATTTCTCTTGATACTTGTTCATCAGTGCACAAAACTTCCAAGAATACCTATCATTGAAATTGCTAGTCCAAGTTGCTACAAACTCATCGCCGCCGTTCTTACTAACGTTGTTGTACTCCGCCCGGCGTTCCGCTAGAAATTCTTTGTGGGTACCTGTTTTGTGAATTTCAATGTCATCCGAGAGAATCACATCAACATCCCATGACTTAATGCTCTTTATTGCATTCCAGTCTCCGCTTAAAACTTTAGGTTTTTGTGCGATCGAAATAATTGAGCACAATGAAACAACGATTAATAATAGATTTTTCATGTTTTTTTTATCTAAAAACTATTTCAAAAGTATAAAATCGCACACTAGTTAGAAGTTTTTAACTCCTCCATATACGCCCGCAAACACTCAATCTGCCAGTCACTCATGCGCTCTTTTGGATACATCGGCATGTACTGACGATGGCCTGGCGCAGCATACGTTCCTTTGCGGATAATCTCGTACAAATTGTACTTCGTATTGCGATTAAAATTCCGTCCAAACTTGGCAAAAGTGAGCTTATCTTGCTCTAGAATCACTTGTGAACAGCCGTATTTCCTATGGCAGGTTTGACAACTACGTTCGAAAATCTCTTTGCCAACGGCTGGATCGGGGCTAGTCTTAACCGCATATCCCTTTTCTGTATTCTTAGGCCAATCACCAAAATGAGCTGGTGATTTTTGGGCGTACTTCTCTTTTAGCAGCTCAATGTCCTTGGTGTGAGCGCTACGCGAACTAGCAAGTAGCCATCGCCATTCGTCATCAGAAAGATCGAGATCTCCCAAAGTCAACTGGAGCGTCCAATAGTAATGTATGATGGCCTCTACTTCCCAATCTTCTAGGTATCGACCAGAAGAACATTCCTTGGCGCAAAGCTGGATCGAGCCTTCAAGACTGTGACGAGCGTCGTCAACCAAAGCTCCATACTTAATCTTGTAGTCATCGTTGTAGAACGTTTCTCGATTTACAATTCCCCAAAAAGTGGTGCCTTGCAAGAAGGAATTGTTCTCCTGAATCGCCATTCTCAATCTCGCATCTGGATCGTGCTCGGTAAGCACGGAATCCTCACGTTGCAGGCTGTGACAATCGGTACAGACATAAAACTTGCTGATAAAGACTGTTTTGTTCCCATCAATAGTCGCGCGACCCTCGTTGACCAACTGCATTCCCATTCGAACTTTTACAGGATCTACCTCTCCCAAAAAATGACTGGGGAGATCATCTCCCCAAGCTTTCAAAACCTCAGCCACAGGCGTGCTCTTATCCCAGTAAGCAAACTGAAAATGAGTAAAAGCCAATAAGCTACTTAGAGCCAAAATGAGAACTATGAAGAGTAGCTTTTTCATTTGCGGCCAGTCATTCTCCAATCACGAGTGATGTTAAAGCCTAATCCGATCTCGGCTTTGGTCCAGTCGCCAAACGTTTCGGTCACAAAAAACTTTTCAATCATGCCCCTAGAATTGGACAAATGAAGCTGAAATACATGTCCCTTAGTCTCAATATCAACGCCGATGGAAAGTGAGTTTGTTCGTCCCGTTTCAAGCTGATTTGGAAGCGTGTAGTAATACTCTAGTTTCAGCGCAAGCATGGCGGTAATCTGATATTTAGAAGCTAAACCACAGGCTAATACATCGTGTGCGATATCAGCCGTTGGCACCAAGTTTCGGTGTACCAAAGTTGGCATAATCTGGATGGATAGTCTATCGCTAAACTTTCTGGCAATAATTAGTTGATAGGCGTAATTCAATCTGCTGGAGAAGAAATTTTCTCTGTCTGGATTCGCCCACTTGACACTGTTTAACGCAACTGCTGCAAAGCCGGTCAAACTGATCGGCATGTTCTTGGTTCCTTTGCTTTGGGTGAGAGCGCGGTACTTAACAAAACCGTCGTAGGTTTTCTCAAAAGAACTCCTCCCCCAGCCCACGGTTAAGCTGTTGCTTATCCCGTAGTCAAATCCAATTCTGATCGTGCTCTGATCTAAACCAAACCATTCGTAGGCTCCTCCATTGACGTCACCAAATCGATGGCTAATGATCATTTTTAATTCACCCCCATCACTGGTCTCTACTGATTGGCCATTGATGATTCGGGTGTCTGCAAATGTTTGGTAAGCGTACTCAGTGTCTTGGGCGATGGCTGAAACGCTAAGGAAAACTAGGCTTATGATTAATATTCTCTTCATATCAATTGTCTAAGGCGCCTTGATTGATCCAACGAAGGATTAATTCTTGATCACATTCACCCAATTCACCTGAGGGAGGCATAGGGTCATCGGGGCTTTCGAATACTCGAAATTCAAAATCTCCAGAATCAACAAACGCTTTGACTCCGTCATAACTGTCCAGAAAACCTGGCCCTTCTCCACCATAGGAGTGACAACCCGAAACTGCGCAATTAAGATCGATAATGGGTTGAACATGTTGCTCGTAGCTGACGACTTCTGGGGTATCACAGCCTTCCGGATAAAGGTCTGCCTCGACGTCGTAGTAGCACGAGCTAAGTAAGACACACCCAAAAACTGCGGCGGAAATTTTCTTCATATAACATTTGATATTAGCCATTGAAAGGCTTCGAAAGATGCAATTATTTCTGCTTGAAATAATTACAATCCCCGACCAGTTTCATCTTAAGCGTAAGACAAAACTGACAGCAACTGCATCCCAATTCTCACGGGCTTACCTCCGTCCTTGGAAGACATTTGCCTACACGTAGCGAAATAACTATTTATTGATAACACACGTATAGTAAGTGGGTAATTACCCAAAAAAACTAAAACATGAATCTTCGTGAAGCAGTAATTGCAACTCTACTGGGGGTTGTTACACTCACATCAGCCGGACAACAGTTTGTCTCGGACATCAGCGCTCCGACGGAAAATTTCATCAACGAAGAAGTTTGTTGGTCGATCACATTTTCACACATCGGTGATCCTGGATACCAACCTTATGTCAGACTATTTCTCCCTCCGGAAATTCCATATACTGCGATAAACGCGACTTTCATGGGGAACCCCATCACAGGGGTTCTCGACGGAGGCGAAGTGTCCGGTGGATTTGCAGATGATCCGAATCTAGGTGAAAACAATCCCGACAATATGGCAAGTGGCCCTGACGGACACCGACTATTGGTCATCAATATCCCTGTTGGATCTATGGTTGAAAACGGAGTTTCTCTTTCGCTCGAAGTATGCGGAACACTGAACGGTCCAGCTGCAACAATTGGCACACCAGTAGATGTGATAGCGAGCATGGTTTATCGGTATGGCAATTCGCCAATCGGCGAAAACGGATCCATCGTGGACGCTCCATTATCAGCATCAATTACTCCCACTCTTTACCGCATGTCGAAAGGCGTCGATAAAAGTGATTTACCTACAGGTTCGTGTTGGGATTTTAGCTATAACATAGGCGTCGACATCGCGGATCAAATGCTTATTACGGATCTCGAAATCAATGACATTCTACCAGACAACGTTCAGTACCTAGGGCTCATGGGAATTACCCCTGGATGTATTGTAGAGCAAGAACCTTCTCTTCTCTCTCCAGGTGGAACATTACAAGTAACATGTGACAATAGTGTTGGCACAATAGACCCCGCCGATGTGGTCGTCTCATTCATGGCCTACATGACGGATGTCCTAGACCCGTTATCATGCGACAGTCTTCAATTTCTAAACAGCGCGACAGGAAGTTCAAACGAAGGGGTTAGCCTCACTAGTACGACATCGACCTATGGATATCATTTGGTCCTCTCGACTGGCGACAGCGGGGGAGGAGGTTTGCCAGGCTCAACTTCGCAAGTAGGAATCGAATTCAACATTTCTGAGTATGTAGATGGTATAAACGGCATGACGATGGAACTCACCGTGCCTGATGGGTTGGCTTATATCGGCAGTGCGATGTTCAACGGCATGCCGATATCGAGTCCAACTATAGATGGTCCCACGAACGGTGTGACCACACTTTCGTTTGACCTTGTGAATGAAAACGGAACAAACTTCGGCCCGTGCGAATCAGGCTTTGTTTCATTCGGAGTTCAGTTTCAAGAAAACTATTTCAACGGTGATGCTCTCATGGCGCGTGACCCTTTGAGCATTACTGGAAGCTTAAATTACAGCCTCGAAAATGGAAATCCCTCATGTTCTCAGCCTATTGCGATTGGATACGGTGTTGAATCCGTAGAAATTCTCAAAGAAGTGATCAGCACACCAGCACTCGGAGACGTTTATGTGCCAGGTGAAAATGTGACCTACCAACTCACAATGCACGTTCCATCTGAGGATGTGAAAGACGTAGTATTTGAGGACCTATTCCCATTGCCAGTTCACGATGTTGCCTCTATTGATCTCACTTTCGGCAACGATATTACTTGGTCTGGCCTCGACAATTGTGGAATTACTCCCTCAAACATATATATAGAAGAGGCTACTAATAAGCTGTTTATTGAATGGGGAGACGTTACAGGACCAACTACTGGACTGCCCAAAGTTATTTCCTGCGAGATCAATGTAGAAGTGACCGCAGAACCATCAGCCAGTGGCTTAAGCCACAGCAATTTTGCCCGGTTTTATTCGAGTAACAGCGCCTTAGACAATCAAGCTGCAGTGAGCAATGCTAGTATAGTTGTAGCCGCTCCTTCACTGAGCATCTACAAAGGCGTGCAGACTACCAACAACCCCGATCAGGTCATTGCTCCAATCGTTTCTCCAGTAGATGGAGACGTAAGTGGTATCGATGCTTGGGATTGGTTAACCTATCACATTACGCTTGTCAATGACGGCGCAGCGCCTGCTTATGATGTAATCGTTCACGATTTCCCAGACAATGCATACTTGGATAATTGTACCATGATCGATGTGACTACGGGATCTGGAACACCTTTAGCCTATTCTGGGAATCTATTCACCACTGGTCTCGTGATCGATGAAATCGAGCCGGATCAGGCTGCAGGTGAAGCTGATGAGGCGATCGTCATGTACCAATGTCAAGTTAAAGGCGATGTTGAAGTGCGATCAGAATTCCAAAACTACGCTGAAGTCACCTGGGCCGCTACGGCGGGTAATCCAATTCGATTCGACCCAGTAACCGACAGCAGTAAGGGTACAATTGCCGAACCTCAAATCGTGAAAGCAATTAAAGACATACAACCCGGCTATGCAGGAACAGATCAAGTGCATATCGGAGAAATCGTAACCTACGAAATTGAAATTACCATCCCCGAAGGAAATACTCGTTCACTATCTATTTCCGATATTCTTCCAGAAGGCCTTTCGACCGAGGATTTGGTTGCTTTAGAAGTAGACGAAGGCATATCGCTTCAATTCACCCCATCCACGATTTTCAACAACGCCACGATTAGCGATTTGGGCGTAGATCCCGAAGATGAGCGTCGTCACATCACAATGACTATTGGCGACGTTGACAATGATCAAGCTGACAATTTTGACGACGAAAAAATTCGCATCTCTTACCGTGCACTAGTTCTAAACTGGGACGGAAACCAAAGTGGAACTGAGTTGACAGACAACCTTAGTGTTCTCTTCAACGACCCTGTCGCAGATCAAATCGACTGGATCCCGGCCGCTACAACGGTTGAGGTAGTTGAGCCTGAATTGGAGATCACGAGTTCGTTCTTTAACGATCAGTTGATTCCAGGCGAAACGACATTTTTGACCTTGCACATTCAGCATGCTGTGACAAGCACCGGAACGGCATACGACGTCAATATTCTAAACGACTTGCAACTAGGCCTTGAGTTTGTGGACGACTCGTTCATTCTCGAATGCGAAGAGCTTTTAGCTGCCGATCCAACGGAATCCTTTGGAGCAATAAGCGCACGTTGGGATAGTATTCCTGTGGGTGTCGATTGTCAAATCAGCTTTGGCGTGAAGGTGCCTGAGACCTACCCACCTTGTAGTTTTATCGACAACGAAGCAATACTGGATTGGTCTAGCACTTGGGTTTCTCACATGGATACATTGAGCTACGGACCGGTTCACTCCCTAGGTTATGAGCGAACTGGAAACATCAACGACATTGGTGGATTCCTGAACGATTACAACGAGCAAACATCTCTACAACTTGAAGTAATTAGCGATGCGGTGATTACACCAGTAATTAGCGGTTCAGACGCCGCTTGTAACGGACAAAACATCACATTGACGATCCCTGAATACACGGGCATCGGTGTTGTTTATCACTGGTCTGGGCCCTCGGTACCTCCAGGGTTTAACGGCAACGAACTTACGCTAGACGACTTGAGTGCTGCCGATGTTGGCGACTATAACGTTTGGGTGGAGATTGGGGACTGTAGCACAGACCAGTCCAATACAGTTTCGATTCAGGTAAATGAAGTACCCGTTCTAAACTTGCCAGATATCGACATCGCTTGTTCAAGTGGAACTGAAGATGTGATCATCTCACCTGAAATTACGGGAGGATTCGGTCCATTCGATTATTTCTGGACAGGCCCAAATTATGCTTCAACCGATGCAGAGGCTGTGATTCCAAATGCTGGTGAAGAAGATGAAGGCGTTTATACGCTTTACGTAACTGACGACAATGGGTGTGTTTCGAATACCGCTACCTCAACCGTTGCAGTAACGAATTCTCCAGCCCCTCCGGAAATAAGTCAACCAGACGATCTATGTGAAGGCCAAACGTTAGAATTTACGTGCACGGCGTATGCTGGAGATGTTAACTACCATTGGGAAACTCCCGTTGGTCAAGTTATAACCGCGGGCCCAACTTTGTTTCTCAGTGACCCGGATGCTTTGGACTCAGGTGAGTACACAGTTTGGGTAGAGGTAAACGAATGCAACACTATCGAATCTGCTCAAGCGAATGTCACGGTAACGGCACTTCCTGGGTCACCTGATCTAGAGCTAAGTGATTCAGAAATTTGCGAAGGTGAGTCGCTTGTGTTGAGCACATCTACATCGGCTGACGAATACCATTGGACGGGTCCAAACGGCTACGAGTCGTTTTTGTCTACTCCGCCAGTTATTAATGTAGTTGGCCTTTTTGAAGCTGGGACATACACATTGACTGTAACCGTCAACGGTTGTTCATCACCTTCATCTACATCAGATTTGACCGTCTTGGCTCGACCTGAGACACCTGATTTTACCAACAATTCTCCACTGTGTGAAGGCGAAAATTTGGTATTGGAAACATCGGATTCAGCTTCAGAGTACATCTGGATAAATCCGAATGGAGATCAGTATGTTACCGCTGACGGCGCTTATACCCTTAACGATGTAATTGCATCGGATTCAGGAGGATACACACTAATGGTCTACGACGGAATATGTTATTCTGCTGCTAGTGATCAACAGGTTGTCGTGGTTGAGTCCATCCCACAAGTCCAGGCATTTGGAGGCGACGACATCTACGTTTGTGATGATGGACAAGGTGTGCTAGACGCCATCAACGACTCGCCCTATTCAGGAGTCTGGTCGGTGGAGGATCCAACTATAACGATTGTAAATCCGGACTCTGAAACATCGAATGTTCTAGGAGCTGTCATCGGAGAGTCTTACGAATTGACCTGGTCTCTGTACAACGAGGGATGTGGTGTTTTCTCATCCGATTTAGTCAACCTGATAGCGCCTGAATCTCCGTTGGCTGACATCGATGAGTATGCTCTACTCGAAGGCGAATTTCAAGACCTCTTTGTCCTCTACAACGATGAATTTGGTGGGGAATTAGTCAACGTCTATTTGGTAGAGGAGCCTCTACACGGAACCGCTGATGTGGGATTGAACGAGTACTTTATTTACCAAAGTAATGAAGGCTACAGTGGCTCAGATGAGTTCACCTATGAGGTTTGTTTAGACGAGTGTCCAAACATCTGTGACACTGCTGTTGTGCGACTTGAGATCGCACCATTCTTATCAATCCCTGACGTGATCACGCCTAATGGCGATGGCTCAAACGACGCATTTTACATAGAAGGAATCGAAAATTTTGAAACCAACGAACTGTGTATTTACAACCGCTGGGGTCATCAAGTATTCCAAGCTCGTAATTATCAAAACGACTGGATGGGGACTTGGGATGGGAAAGAACTCCCTGAGGGAACGTACTACTACGTCTTCCTCGAACAAGGCATTAACGAAGCTATCGCCCAAGGTTACGTGGTGATTCACAGATAAAAGAAAGAGATGATATTGAGACGGTATTTTTTAATTGCGACTAATACTGAGCACAAGTTTTCCATTCTATTCTCAGTTGGAATATTGGCTCTACTGGCCTGCTTTAATGCAAACGGTCAGCAGCATGTTGGTTACACTCAGTTTAGCTGGGATCAGAGCATTGTCAATCCCGCCTACGTAGGAAGTAAAGAGTCTGTAAGTTCAAGGCTGTTTTACAGAAACCAATGGGCCGGATTTGAAGGGGCGCCAAAGACACAGAGCTTGTCTGTACACTCTCCATTTAACTACGGATCTTTTGGTGCAGGGCTCAACGTCATGCACGATCAATTGGGAATTACGGATCAGCTTACGGCCACGGCTTCATTTGCCTACCACATGAAATTGGATCAAGGTAAACTAGCTTTTGGTTTAAGCGGTGAATACCGCAGCTTAAGCATGACTTGGTCTGCTTTGAACCCACAGGACGAATTGGATGACTATTTACCCGTGGCTGACATCAGCACGGGAATCCCAAACTTCGGTTTTGGAGCCTATTACTACACCTCAAGGTTTTATGCAGGAGCTTCGGTCCCGTGGCTTCTTGAGCCTTCGGTTGATATGGAGTCCAGTGGGTTCTCAGGCCTTGATGTGAAGCGACACGCCTATGTAATAGCCGGATATGTCTTCGATATTGGAAAGAATGTAAAAGTGAAACCAGGAGCCATGGTTCGAATCGTTGAAAACGCTCCTATTCAAATCGATGCCAACATAAGTGTGCTGATGAACGAAGCGATCTGGATAGGCGCTAGCTACCGTGTGGGTGATTCAGGAGACCTGATGATTCAGTATCAAATCAACAAGCAATTCGCAATCGGATATTCTTACGATTTCACATTCAGTAAAATTCAAAATCACTTGGGCTCGCATGAGATTTTCGTTGGATTCGATCTTCAGAGAAAATCCGATGGCTATGATCACCCTAGATACTTTTAAATGAAATTCAGAATGAAAAATATTGGGCTCGCCCTGTTCTGTGTATTGCTTTCTACGGCGGTTATTTCTCAGTTTAAAAAAGCCAATGAGGCATTTGATCATCATCACTACGATGAGGCGATCGAGCTCTACAACACGGTGATTCGAAAGGATCTTGACAACGATATAGCGATCACCAATTTGGCTATCTGTTATTGGAAAACCGATCAATACAGTTTGGCTGAGTATTGGTTCACGCGAGCAGCGTTTATGAACGATGATCCGCAGGTGAAGCTATGGTATTCTCAGCTCCTGATTAGCAACGAGAAATACGAAAACGCTGCTGAATGGCTGAGGAAATATGCAGCGGCGATTACTGATCCCGATCTGGTTAAGCAAGCCGAGAAAATGGCCAATTATTGCAACGCTTTAGGGCGAGGCGGAGTGAGCTCTTACGACTGCGAGGTATTTCCAGTTTCTATTAATAGTCCAGATCTCGAATTTGGCCCAGTCATCTGGGGTGACATGCTACTTTTCACAAGTAATCGTGAAGGAACGACATCAAGAAACGACGAAGATGACCCATGGACGCATTCTAGATTTACCGACATTTTTATGGCTCCTAGAACGGGTAAGAACCAATTTGGGGAAGTGAGCGTTTTTGAACCCGCAATGCTGACAACCTATCATGAAGGCCCAGCAGTTTTTAGCCCAGCTGGAGATTTAATGATTCTCACGAAAAGTGATGTTGAAGATAAAAAGAGAAGCTATGACGCCTCTCGAAATACGAGATTGAAACTGGTCGAAGTGCGCAAAGACGCCAATGGAATTTGGAATCAGTTTGCTGAATTGCCTTTTACAAGCAGTGACTACAATACGGCCCACGCCGCCATGAATCCTGACGGAAATTGGTTGATATTCTCTTCTGATATGGAGGGTGGTTTTGGCGGAATGGATCTCTACAAATGCATGCGAAACGCCGACGGAAGCTGGGGTTCACCACAAAATTTGGGTAAGCACATTAACACCATGGGAAATGAGCTATTCCCAGTTATTCACAGCGACAATACCTTGTATTTGGCGTCAGACTTGCACCTTGGTTTTGGCGGCTTAGATATTTACAAGTGCGCTTGGAACGGTGAGGAATGGAGTACTCCAAATAATCTTGGTTCGCCAATCAACAGCTCCAAAGATGATTTTTCGATTGTGTTTGATGCTGATGGTGAGAGTGGATTCTTTTGTTCGAACAGGAACGTCTCGAACAAAGACGATTTGTTGTTTTTCCAGTTCTCATCCAATATTATCGTTGAGGGAACCGTGATGGGTTGCTCGACACGCGAGCCAATTGCAAATGCCGAGGTTAAGCTGAATGGAACTAATCATTACACGGATATCGCTTTTACCGATGAAAATGGAAAATTCACGTTCGGCTTGCCGATAGATGGTGACTATGAATTAGAGGCGATGATCGAAGGATACACGGCCTCTTCCTCTTGCTCGAATACCGAGCTAGTAGCAACCGATGACCTAAATGAAGGCGATCGTCTACGAGTAAAACTTGCCCTAACTCCAGCTTACAGCAGAGAGCATAGTAGTTCATATGTATGCGGACGTGTGACCAACTCAAGGTACGGAAATCCTTTAGCGAATGCCAAAATCAGTCTGATGAATCAGTGCACTGGGGAGGCAACTCAAGTAGAAACTGACTATACCGGAACTTATTTTCTACCTGTCCAAAACGGCTGCGATTACATTCTAGTTACGTCGAAAGATAATTTCTCCAATGCTCAAACTTCGTTTAAGGCGGAGACTCAGAATACCGATTGTTTCGAAATGAATCTGGCGTTGAATCTCATAGGCGATGAACTCCCTCCTCTCTTGAATGAAGCTGTTGTCGTGAGGAAGGGTATGGTTCTCGAATTATTTCACATCTACTTTGATAGAGACGAATATGTTTTGCGATCAGACGCGATGCAAGATTTGGAAACGCTGCATGAAATCTTGGTGAAATACCCTAGCATGAAAGGAGAGGTGATGGCCCACACGGACAGTCGTTCCAATAAAACCTACAATCTTCAATTGAGCGATCGTCGTGCAAATTCCGCCATGAATTGGCTTATCGATCGCGGAATTAGCCCAGAGCGATTGATCGCTCAAGGATATGGCGAGAGTTCTTTAAAGAACAAATGCGCCGATGGCACAGAATGTACCGAGCTCCAGCACGAAAGAAACCGCAGAGTTGAATTTAGAGTGACCGATTTAGGTCACGCAATCGACGAAATGAGTTTGGAGCATTAGACCGATTTGTTTCCTAGAAGATCCAATTATCGCACTTGAAAACTGTTACTTAAAAGGGATGAAAGCACTACCAACAAAGTCTATTGAACAGAGATAAATTTGGTGTTGAAAAACCCCTGATGCGCAAACCGCTCGAAGAAATTTTCCTTGTAAAGGAAAAAGATGGAGTAATCACTCCACCTTTTTCTTCACTAAGAATCTAAATCTATTAAGGACAACTCGCGCCAAAGTATGTCAGGAAGTCAAGCAAATCTCCTGTATCGATTAATCCATTGCCATCGAAATCTCCCGGGCAAACCGTCTCGCAATCGCTGCAAGATCCATCGTCAATTGTTGCAGTTGAATCGTACTCAAGAGCTGAAGGATAAGTACATCCAGCACAAGAGGTGTACTCGCATGAACCATCATCAATTGATGCGCTAGAGTCATAGTTACAGGCCATCTGACCCGTGCAACCTCGACAAGTCAGATATTCACAACTGCCATTATCACATACTGCCGCAGAATCATAATTGCAGGCCGAGATATTGGTACAACCTGAAGTATCAGAACCGCCACAGTTGCCACATTCATCGTTTTCTAAACATGATCCATCGTCATCTGTTGCAGTTGAATCGTAGTTGCATGCTGTTGAATCAGTGCACCCCTGACAATCAAAGTCACATGATGTATCGTCGCAAGTAGCTGTTGAATCGTAGTTACATGCGGTAGAGTCCGTACAACCTGAAGTATCAGAACCGCCACAGTTGCCACATTCATCATCTTGTAGACAAGATCCGTCGTCGCAACCTGCTGTTGAATCGTAGTTACATGCAGTAGAGTCCGTACAACCTGCAGTGTCATCACCGCCACAGTTGCCACATTCATCGTTCTCTAGACATAAACCATCGTCGCAACCTGCTGTTGAATCGTAATTACATGCCGTAGTATCTGTACATCCAGGATATGAGCATGACCCGTCATCTATAGTCGCAGTCGAGTCGTAGTTGCAAGCCTCGGTGTCTGTGCATCCAAGGTTGTCAGTGGATAAGCAAAAATTGTGTACTGCGCCAGTTCCATAATCAGCATTAATGGCTGTCATTTGGACAAGAACATCTCCAGAACCATCTGTAATATTATAGTCACCATCTATTGCGCACGAGCTGTATTGCGATCCGAACATACCATCTCCAAATGAATCGTTTATATAAAAATCGTAACACCCCGGTGTTAAGCACAGGTTCCAAGTGGTAGTAGTCGAACTTAAAATCGAGCCTGCATCAGCTGAATAAAGAGTGGTTCCGCCTGCGTCATCGATGTTCCAGCTCACTTCTCCTCCCCAACAATCTGTCGAGATGCTTAACGTAGTTATATCTCCTTCATAACATGATCCATCATCACACCCTGCGGTCGAATCGTAATTGCATGCTGTAGGGTCGGTACAACCAGAAGACGTACAAGAACCATCATCGCATGCTGCAGTTGAATCGTAATTACATGCCGTGGTATCTGTACATCCCAAAGAACCATTGATACTGAAGCTTATAGTCTCTGGAGCATTTCCGCTAACCGAGCCACCATCAACCCCATTAAGTGTCCAAGTGATCTCGGTATCGTAATCTCCACCACCTACTGTGATCTCGTAGCCACAACCATCGGCAAGGCAAAGAGCATCTGAACCCATTTCTCCATCTTCTAGAGTTCCTGATGCAACAGATACCCCGTCAAGCGTGATATCATATGTAGCCCCATTCCAACCATCACCGAAGGAATCAAACATCTCGATTGTAATGCAGTTAGGGTCAAAGCAGCATGACCCATCATCACATGCTGCAGTTGAATCGAAGTTGCATGCCTCAGAATCAGTACATCCGTTAGCATCAGCAAGACAGCAATCGTAAGCCTCTTGGCAAAGACTGTCCCAGTTTGTATCAATGCAGAATGGGTCGTTGTCAATTACATTTTGAGCGCAAGCCTGATCTGCTAGAGTGTAGTCAGTTGGCGGTTCACATGTAAATAAAGCTGGGCCAGTAGTCAAAGCCAAATCCGGGATATACCACTGTTCTAGGCACCCACCGCAAGACACGACAACTAAGCCTAGGCTGTTATTTACATTAAGTCTTCCTCCTGTAACACATTCTCCAACCAATCCAGGAATAACGTCCACACCATTCATGATCGCGTTACGAATAAGATCAGCTGTAGCTTGAGGGCTTGTCATCGCATCAGACGCTAGAGTTGAACATGGAGCAGAGTAGAGCATAGCAATTGCTCCTGCTGTGCATGGACTTGCAAATGATGTCCCGCTAGTAAAAGCGTATCCGCCACCGCCTGTTGGCAACCAAACGTCCTCTCCAGGCGCACCTAAATCAATTGTAGTAGCACCATAACCTGAGAATGTTCGTACATCGCTGGAATTAGTAGCTGTCACAGCAACCATGTAGTCGGATGAACAACCGGTTGGCATATCCCCTACCACGTCTATATTAACATTGTTGTTGGCTGTTGCTCCACAATTCAATATTCCGTCAGCACCAAGATCATCGTAGTATGCACACCACACTGGGTATGACGCCGGATTTGCGTTATCAATACCCCAAGATGAGTTCGTTGCAACAACAAAAGCTCCTTGTGCTCCTCCCGAAGTGTTCCACATATCACGAAGTGATTGCGGGTAGGCATAAGCAGCAATAACATTGGCTTCGGTTAAACTGCCAATTTGTACTTGCATGATTTTCACATCCCAGTTGACGCCAACTCCACCGTTACCGTTGTTGGCAGAAGCTCCGATCATTCCTGAAACAGCTGTTCCGTGGTTTCCTGAACTAATGTTGTCATTACCAGATACAGCGTTCCATCCATTTACATCATCTATATATCCATTACCATCATCATCAATGCCATTACCGTCAATTTCTGCTGTGTTAGTCCAATGATTCCCGATTAGATCTGGGTGATTGTAATCAGCTCCTCCACCCTCAACTACACAAACCACAATGTCGTGTCCCCCTGCAGCAGTTGTTCCGCCAGTGGTCACATCCCATGCTAAATCTGAATCTATGTCGTTATCAGAGGCATCGACGTGGTGCCATTGTGATCCAAACTGTGGATCTGTCGGCACTGTAGCACGATCTTCAACGTAATGATTAAACTGCGCCGCTTCGACACCTGGATGTTGTTTTAGCTGCTCCAAAAATGCACCGTCATTGACTTTCATCGCGTCGAATTGGATAAGCTGAATATTAGATACCCTCGACAATTCCTTGTCAAAATGGAGGCTATTATAAGCTCCAGAAAAACCACTTACTACCGTTTCCACAGAATAATTGGGGTAGAGTTTGACAATAATATCTCCAGGCACATAAGGAGATTCTTGAGCGTTTGTAAGGAGCGGTACGAACATTAAAAGTCCTAGCCATGAAATATTAAAACTAAGTTTCCTCATAAGATAATTCGATTTGGTTTTTCATCACCTTGGTTAAAGGCCATCAGACACAAAAATACACCCTCGACAGGTCCACCACATTGTTTTTCGATGAATTCAGGGCTTTAGTCGATATTAAAACAAATTTAGTCGAAAAAATAACTCTTAAAATAAAGATGACGTTTTGGTAAAATTTCTTCAAGCGATAAGCTACTTGACGGAAAACTGTCCTGCCCCGACTGGGTTTGACTCCTGAAGTATTTCAAGAATATAAAGTCCTGCTGCAAGCTTCTTAGAGAAATAAATCTTCGTCTCGAGAATGCCCTTTTCAAGCCTGATCGCATCAATCAGCTTTCCGTTTAATGATCTCACATTTACTTTGTCAAATTTCTTGTCAAAAGCAATCGAGAGGCTTCGGCCATCAGATGGGTTTGGGAAAAGACTTGGGTCGGAAATACTAATATCCAAGATAGAATTGAACACTAGAGTAAAATCAATCGTGAAATCACATCCAAGAGAATCGAATAACATAACCCATTGATCACCTTCTTCCAGATTGGCGTTCAAGAATTCGGTTTCACCATTAGACCATAACGGTGTAACTGGACCAGTCCCTCCGGTATGAAGGTATATGACCTCGAACCCGGTTTCCGTTTGGATTATTTGAACTTCTCCGCTAAGAGGTTCAGGCTCGGAAATAGAAATATTCGTTTCAAACAAACAGTCGACGGAGTCAGAAAACACAAGTGAATATTCTCCAGCCATGAGGCTATCGGGATTGAGGTCCCAAACGCCTATTACTTCGCCTTGAGAGGATAAGACTTCGTAGCTGAAGGACCCGTCATTGAATCCAAAGCAACTGACATCCGATGTTATGACAGCAATGTCCATGGGCTCAGGATCCTCGATCAAAACCGAATCCTGAGCAACGCAGCCCAATTCATCTGTGAATGTGAAATGGTACCAATCAGCACTTAAATTGGAAATTGCTACGGTGTCTTGACCGCTCTCCCAAGTCACGAAGCCGACTCCAGTGCCGAAAGTGTTTTCTAGAGAAATCTCACCATCACTACCCCCGTAGCACGTAGGGTTCATGATGCTCACATCAATAATAGGCTCATCGTAAAAAACGACTGAGACCGTGTCTGAGTAATACGTTTGGCCATTTGCATTTTCCGCAATGACCCACACATCCATGCTTTCATTGACGATCATGGAGTTTCCAAAACTTCCATTTGACCATTCGTAAGAAACGAAGTCTGGCAAGTAGTAAATCAATTCATCCTCACCGCAAATGACCACATCCTCCGACTCTTGAATATTGATCCCAGAAGCGAGATTTTCTACAACCGTAACACACTGATTAGACTCGATATCGTACAACATATCGATGGTCCCGCTAGGCCAAACTATGCGCAACGAATCGACGGTCGTCTCGCCATTGAGCCCGAAAATTTCTTTAGAGGAATTTTGCGTGAGAAAGCCCTCACCGCAATAGGTTTGACGCATTTGCTGCTCCCCATTCACCCAGATAGTGATGAAAGAACCGATGCCGTCTCGATTGCTGAAGGTGCCTTGTAGTCCAACTTTTAGATATGTGCCCTCAACATCATTACTGGTCCATAATTGTGCTAAATGAGGCTCTTCATTGTAGCAGAAAATGTCAAAAACCCCGTCGTTATTCCAATCTCCAACGGCACTAGAATGGCTCTCAGTCTCTTCAGTGTCGAGACCCATCGAATTGTCATAGAGAAACACTTCCCCCGTATTTACAAGCATCTGGTTAGTCCCATCCGAAGACAAAATTGGCTCATAACAGATATAGAGATCCTGCAGCCCGTCTAGGTTATAGTCTAGCCATTGTCCTGCCCAAGCAAAGTTGGTGTCATAGATTCCCGATTCGCCAGCAACATTGTCGAAAGTTCCGTCTTCATTCTGATTGTAGAGGCGGTGTCCATTCCAAGCATTTGAAAGATATATATCCAGATCACCATCGTTATCATAATCAGCCGCCGAAGTCGACATCGTCCAGATGGACTCAAACAGGCCAACGTCATTCGAGTTTTCTACGAAAGTCCCGCCTTGATTGTAGAACTGATAATTGAAAAATGGATCTCGATCATTCCCGATAAAAAGATCTTGCCATCCGTTTTGATCATAATCCCACCAAAGTGAGCCAAAGGTTGTTTGACTACCGTTTCCTATTCCCAATTCAGTGGTCACATCAGTAAATGTGCCATCCCCGTTGTTGTGGTAGCATTGGTTCTGAATATCACCCTCTATGTCGTAATTAGAAATGTAAACATCCAAAAAACCATCGTTGTCGTAATCCCCCCACGACGCTCCAAAAGTCTCGTATTCCGTTGGGGCGAAACCCGCCGCCAACGTGACGTTGATTAATTCTCCCGAATTATTCTCATACAACCGAGACGGACCTAAATACTCGGTCGTGAATAAGTCCTTATCCCCATCATTATCGAAGTCGACCCAAATAACAGCTTTGGTTTCACCCTCAACAATTTCATTGATCGGCTGGGTTGTATAGAACCCAGAGCCATTATTCTGGAAGATGATCGGCGTTTGACCCATGCGGGCAATAGTGATATCATCCCAACCATCTCCATCCCAATCGACAAAGCTCACTCCGCCTGCATATTCCGACACCGGATACTGCAATGAAGGAATTAGCTCGTTGATCTCATTGATATACGTTTGAGATACAGCTTTGTTAATCGAAAAAATTCCAGAAATAGCCGCAAGCGCAATTACCGCGATTGTGCGGAGAGACGGAGCTAGTATATGTTCTTGGTCAATCATACTTCCCCAAAGGTCTTAATTATTATAACGACGTCAATCGAACTTCCTTCATTGCTTATCCACGTGTGATTATAACACAATATTGACAATACGTTTTGGAACGACAATCACCTTTTTTGGATCCTTACCGTCTAAGTAATGGGTCGTTTTTTCGTGACCCATAACCGCTTCTTGAACGGCATCCTTTGGCATATCCGCTGGTAGGCTCAACTTGAATCTCAACTTGCCATTGAAAGAAACCGGGTATTCAAAATCATCTTCTTTCAAATGGCTCTCGTCAAATACGGGCCAACTTTGGAACACCACCGAATCTTCATGACCTAACTGCTGCCAAATATCTTCTGATAGATGAGGAGCATAAGGTGACAGTAGAATACAGAATTGCTCCATGATCGATGGATCGGCGGACTTCGCATCCGTCAATTCGTTGATGCAAATCATCATTGCACTCACGCAGGTGTTCCAGCTATAACGGTCCAAATCTTCAACGATCTTTTTGATCGTTTTATGAAGGGACTTGAGGTGAGCCGCGGAGGCAGAATTTCGCTCTCCCGTGCTCGCGTCGGCAAGTCGCTTCACCTTTCTCAAGAAATTGTGTACCCCACTTATCCCCTGTACATCCCAAGGTTTCGCTTGCTCTAGAGGCCCTAGGAACATCTCGTAGCAACGCAGCGTATCCGCGCCGTATTTCTCGCACAATTCATCTGGATTCACAACATTGTGCCAGCGCTTAGACATCTTGTCGATTTCATGTCCACACACATACTGACCGTCATCATTCATAACGAACGTTGCCTCTGCAAATTCTGGTCTCCACTGCTTGAATTTCTCTGTATCCAGAACATCGTTGTCGACCATGCTGATATCGATGTGTAACCGCTGAGTGTCGTAGTCTTTTCTTTTCTCAAAAGACACAAATTCGGTTGTCCCCTTGATACGATAAACGAAGCTTGAACGACCGAGAATCATACCCTGGTTGATCATCTTGGCAAAGGGCTCATCAAAAGAGATTAAGTCCAAATCGAACATGAACTTGGTCCAAAATCTCGAGTAAAGAAGATGGCCTGTGCCGTGCTCAGAACCTCCGATATAGAGATCGACTTGCTTCCAATAATCTGACTTTGACCGGTCGCAAAATGTCTCAGAATTATTCGGATCCATGTAGCGAAGAAAGTACCAACTCGAGCCGGCCCATCCTGGCATAGTATTGTATTCCATTCGTTCTCCTTTCCAGAGATTCCAGTCCTCTTTCTTGGCATTGGCCAAAGGTGGATCTCCATCTTCGGTAGGAAGATATTTATCGACTGGCGGCAACGTCACTTGTTCATTGTCTGGCACTAACCGAGGAGTGCCATTTTCATAATAAATAGGAAAAGGTTCGCCCCAGTATCGTTGACGACTGAATACTGCATCACGAAGACGGTAGTTGATCTTGCCTTCACCGATGCCCATTTCTTCCAGCTTTTTGATGCAAATTCCGATAGCCTCATGACCCGGTATCCCGTTGAGAAAATCGGATTCACATAGGCACAAATTCTTATCTGAAGCTACTTCTTCATCAAGATCGATGCCTTCGAAAATATTCGGAATCGGAATGTCGAATTTCTTCGCAAAATCAAAGTCTCGCTGATCTCCAGCAGGAACCGCCATTACAGCGCCCGTCCCGTATCCTGCCAACACATAATCCGCGATCCAAATTGGAATCTGTTTTCCAGTAAATGGGTGAAAAGCATATGCCCCGGTGAATTGACCAGTAACGTTCTTTACATCACTCTGGCGATCGCGCTCCGTCTTGGTGTTTGCTGCTGTTTTATAATCTTCTATTTCGTCCTTGTATTCCGACGTTGTGATGCTATCAACAAGCTCGTGCTCTGGCGCCAAAACCATAAATGAAGCCCCGAAAATGGTATCAGGACGTGTGCTGAAGACTTCAATTTTATCCGAATGTCCATCAATGGCAAAATGAATCGACGCGCCCTCAGATCTTCCTATCCAATTGCGTTGTACTTCCTTGATTGAATCTGTCCAATCGATAGTTTCTAGTCCATCGAGAAGTCTTTGGGCATATGCGGTGATCCGCATGCTCCACTGTCTCATAAGTTTTTGAACGACAGGGTGACCACCGCGCTCAGAAACACCATCTTTTACCTCATCGTTTGCGAGAACTGTTCCCAATTCTGGGCACCAGTTTACCATACTGTCCGCCAAAAAAGTCAAGCGATAGTTCATCAAAGTGATCGACTTTTTCTCATCAGAAAAACCAGCCCAATCATCAGCTGAAAACACTCCTAAGAATTCCGATCCATCGCCGTTTTTCCACCAATTCTCTCCTTTCGGAGCATCGGCAGCGGCGCTTCCTCCTGATTCAAACTTGGCGACCAGCGTATCTATATGTTCCGCTTTATTGTTCTCGTTGTTATACCATGACTCGAAAAGTCTGGCAAAAATCCACTGCGTCCATTTGTAATATTCCGGACTACTAGTTCTCACTTCACGGTCCCAATCGTAACTAAACCCAATCAGGTCGAGCTGCTCTCGGTAGCGGTTGATATTCTGTTCTGTCGTGATCGCAGGATGCTGGCCTGTTTGGATGGCATATTGCTCAGCAGGCAGGCCGAATGAATCGTAACCCATAGGGTGCAATACGTTGTAGCCTTGGTGACGCTTATACCGCGCGTAGATGTCTGAGGCTATATACCCAAGTGGGTGGCCCACATGAAGCCCAGCCCCTGAAGGGTAGGGAAACATGTCGAGGACGTAATACTTCTCTTTACTTGGATCTTCAGAGACTTTGTAAGTCTTGTCTTCTTTCCAACGCTTTTGCCATTTGTCTTCTATGGCTCTAAAATCGTAATCCATGGGCCTAATTGAACGTGATAAACGAGCCCGCGAAGTTAGGGAGAAGACTATTGTAATTTGATTGGAGCTTAATCATGAGGTTAGAAACAAAAAGCCCAACCGCATTACTGTGATTCGGTCATGCTCGCTAAACAGCTTACTGATTTCATATTCTTTAGCTCAATCCAAAGACAAAAACCGATAACCTTCATTGGCAAAATGCTCCAAGACTTTCGGCAATGATCCCAACACATTCTCTCTCGCCTTCTCACTATCGTGAAAGACAATAATCGACCCTGGAGAGGCATGTTTGATCACAGATGACGCGCATTTTTCTGGATCTCGCTTCTGGTCAAAATCTCCGCTTAGCACATCCCACATGATGATTTGAGTATGGTCCTTAAGTGCTTTAACCTGCTCTCGTTTGATTTTGCCATAGGGCGGCCTAAAAATCTGAGTGCCAGTTAATTGCTGACAACGGAGATAGGTTTTTATGTACGCATATTGTGAGGTATCCCAACCACTTTCATGATCGTATGTGTGGTTTCCAATAGCGTGTCCTCCTCGCTTGACCATGGAAAACACATTGGGATTCCGTTCCACATTTCCACCAACACAAAAGAACGTGGCCTTGGCGTTGAATTTTTTAAGAATTTCAAGAACCAAAGGTGTCACCTCTGGGTGTGGCCCGTCATCAAAAGTGATGTACAAGACCTTCTCATCAGTCTGTACATCCCAAAGGAGATCAGAAGCGATCGGTTTTAAAAATTCTGGTGTTTTGGTCAAATACACGAAGCTAAGATCGTAAACACCTCTGGCCAAGAATCACACTTTCTGCTATCTTTTCCGACCCTTAATAACAAGTCATGAACTTTCGAATCAAGTCGTTTGATGAATACGAAGCCAAGTACGCTGAGTCGGTAGAAAATCCAGAAGCATTTTGGAGCTCAATCGCTCAACAATACGACTGGACCAAACCATGGGATAAGGTCTTTAGTTGGGATTTTCGAAAACCCGATGTGAAGTGGTTTGAAGGTGGTGAGCTCAATATTACGACCAACTGTCTTGATCGCCACCTCAAAAATCGCGCAGACAAAACAGCTATCATTTGGGAGCCCAACGATCCCTCTGATGAAGTGTTGAGGCTTAGCTACACCGAGTTACACGCTGAAGTTTGTAAAATGGCTAACGTTCTGAAGGCCAAAGGGGCGCAAAAGGGAGATCGAATTTGCTTTTACATGCCCATGATCCCTGAGCTTGCCATTGGGGTATTGGCTTGCGCAAGAATTGGAGCTATTCATTCGGTGGTGTTTGCTGGATTTTCAGCAACGGCCTTGGCGGATAGAATCAACGACGCTACTTGCAAAATGGTGCTCACTTCTGACGAGATCAAACGTGGGGCAAAGGTCATGCCTTGCAAAAAGGTGGTGGATGATGCTCTTGAAAATTGTCCTTGTGTCGAGGCCGTATTCGTGGCCAAAAGCACCGGAAATTCGGTCTCTATGACCGAGGGTAGAGATTTCGATTTAAAGGAGCTGACAGCCGAGGCCTCAACCGAATGTCTGGCCGAACCAATGTCATCCGAAGATCTGCTGTTCATCCTATACACTTCTGGCAGCACTGGAAAACCAAAGGGCGTAGTACACACTTGCGGAGGCTACATGGTTTATGCCGGCTACTCATTCTCAAACGTATTCCAATACGAGGAGGAAGACATTTATTGGTGCACCGCCGATATCGGTTGGATCACCGGCCACTCTTACATCGTCTATGGTCCGCTGCTAAATGGCGCTACTACCATCATGTTTGAGGGTGTGCCTACATGGCCTGATCCCGGGCGGTTTTGGGAAATGTGCGACAAGCATCAGATCACCCAATTTTACACAGCGCCAACAGCAATTCGAGCATTGATGGCTTGTGGCAACGAGTGGGTCGAGAAATACAATTTAAGCTCACTTAAGATTTTAGGGAGTGTTGGAGAACCCATAAACGAAGAAGCTTGGCACTGGTATTATGATAAAGTCGGACGGGGAAATTGCTCGATTGTTGACACGTGGTGGCAAACCGAAACTGGGGGCATCATGATCTCTGGCCTAGGAAGTCATTCTCCAATGAAAGCCAGTTTTGCCGGTTACCCTCTTCCTGGTGTTCAGCCCGTTCTCCTGGATCAAAATGGGGTTGAAGTGATTGAACCAAATACCGAAGGACTGCTCGCCATAAAACATCCATGGCCATCGATGATCCGCACGACTTATGGCGATCATGGACGCTGTCAACAGGTGTATTTCAGCACCTTTGAAGATCATTATTTCACTGGCGATGGAGCGAGAAAAGATGAAAATGGCATGATCCGAGTAATTGGACGCGTCGATGATGTGATCAATGTCAGTGGACATAGAATGGGCACTGCAGAGGTGGAAAATGCGATCAACGAACATCCCGATGTGGTGGAATCAGCTGTGGTTGGATACCCCCACGAGATCAAAGGCCAAGGTATATACGCCTATGTAATTTGTAAAAACATGCCTTCCGACGATTTAAAAACTCGTGACGAAATCGTCGACGTGGTGAGCACTCAAATCGGCAAAATCGCCAAACCTGAAAAAATCCAATTTGTGAGCGGTTTGCCCAAAACCCGTTCAGGTAAAATCATGAGGCGAATTCTCAGAAAAGTAGCCGAAGGCGACGCTTCAAATCTTGGGGATACGAGCACGTTGCTGGATCCTAGCGTGGTTGAAGAAATTAAAAAAGGAGCCCTGTAACCTCGTAATGCAGAGCCGCAGATGACGTTTAAGTAAACCAACATGGCGTGCACACAATTGTATAATGGAATGAAATATAAAGCCTGGATAACCCGAGAAGCCGCTGATGGCGCCATGACCCGAGCGATCGAAGAACGATCAACTGACGATCTACCTGCGGGAGAAGTGCTCGTACGCGTTCATTATGCTGGGCTGAACTATAAAGACGGCCTTTCTTCTGCTGGACATAAAGGTGTAACTCGAGAATTTCCACATCAGCCTGGGATTGACGCTGCAGGAGTTGTAGTCAGCGATTCGACGTCGACCTTTACCGTAGGTGACAAGGTGATTTGTACCTCATTTGATCTTGGAATGAACACCGCTGGTGGGTTTGGAGAGTACATTCGAGTTCCTGCCGAATGGTGTGTGCCTTTGCCTGAAGGTTTAACCCTCGAGGAAAGTATGATCCATGGTTCGGGAGGCTATACGGCCGCTCTAGCCTTGCACAAAATGGAGCAGAACGGACAAAATCCAGATATGGGTCCAATTTGCGTAACCGGCGCCACAGGCGGTGTTGGATCGCTCGCTGTAGCTATACTGTCTCAAGCTGGTTACGAGGTGATTGCTTCTACAGGGAAAACGGAGGAGCACACCTACCTCCAATCACTTGGAGCCACGGAAATCATCGATCGAAACGAGGTAAACGACGAGTCAGGGAAACCACTTTTACGTCCAAAATGGGGTGGCGCAATCGACAATGTTGGCGGTAATACTCTTTCGACTCTGATCAAATCTTGTGGTCGAAATGGATCGGTAGCTTGCATAGGTCTCGTGGCCTCTCCTGATTTGGAAACGACGGTTTATCCCTTTATTCTCAACGGAGTAAATCTTCTTGGTATTGAGTCCGCGCATACGCCTTTGGAAATCCGAGTTGAGCTTTGGAAACGGCTTGCTGGGAAGTGGAAAGTCGGTCTTCTGCACGACATCAAGACCGTCATTTCTATGAAGGAATTGGACGAATATTTCGACCTAATCCTAAAAGGAAAAACTCGAGGAAGAGTGGTTGTCAAGCACGCGTTATAATCCTGACAATGCACATGACAACTTGACCTGTAGCACAACTATAATCATCTTAACCCCCTAATATGTGATATGCTTGTAACAAGCATGTCCGAAAGATGTTTCATATTTTGCGTTTCAAAATTATAACACTTGAAACCAAAGACTCTCGCCATGAGAAATTCTACAATCGTTTTTTCCATTCTAGCAATCGGCTGCGGGGCATTATTTATTTCTGCCGAAGAAGGCGTGGCCGAAGGCCAAAACAAAGACCGAACAGGAGCCCCAGGGAGCTCTGCTACCTGCGGAACTAGCAATTGTCACGACGACAATATGTTCCAGCCAAATATCACTGCTCAAATAATTGATATTCAAACAACTATGCCAGTGTCTGAATATACCCCAGGCACGACATATACCCTTTTGATATCGGTAAACAACAACGGCGCTTCTGTAACAGGAATGCAGGCTACAGCGCTCCTTTCTAGTGACAATTCTAATGCTGGAACATTCAGCTCCGCTGGTCCAAATTCTCAATTGGAAGACGTCAATGGCCGTCATTTCATTGAGCACGAGCATCCTAATTTGGGTACTGACTTTTTTGGAACCTGGGTCGCTCCGACGACTGGAAGCGGTACTGTTGATTTTTACGCAGCAGGAATCGCTGGAAATGGAAACGGCAGTTCTGGGGGAGATGGATTCGCGGGAGCAATTTCGTTTTCACTTACCGAAAGTGTTGTTTCTGTTCCGCAACAAACGTTGGCTTTTCACGCATACGTGGTGGATCAAGTAGCTAATTTAACAACCAACCTCCCTGGCGAATTGCGCTTTTACGACTTGAGTGGAAAACTACTTCAGCTCGAACGAGTGAATGCTGGTTCTTCGGTGATTTCCGTTTCTGATCTCAACACAGAAATTGCTCTTATGTATTTCAAATCAGGAAATCACGTAGCTACTCAAAAGGTACTCCTGCGTTAGAAGGAACTTAATCTCATTGAAAGCCCGTATCGACCGTTGTGTTTGTGCGGGCTTTTGTTTTCTTCATTCACCGAAGTTATAACGTAAGCGAACCTCATTCCTCAATACCATAGGCTATGAAGGTGACGAAGTTTAATATGCTTCGAGCGGCATGGAGCAATTGCTCTTCGGACCATGTATGTCATTCGTTCGCCTCTTCTCAAAGGTTAAACGTAAATTTGTGAATTGTCAAAACACACGATCATGCTTAGAAGCTCCCTCGCCTTCCTTCTCGTAACTCTTTCATTATCAGCCTCTTCCCAAGCTCAGCCCTGCATTGGTGGAATGGCTGGAGGATATCCTTGTGAGGGCGTAGACCTTCTAACATTTATGGCCAACGGTGATATTGGAGGAGGAAACTCTAATGACATTTGGGGGTGGACGAGTCCGACAACTGGAAACGAATACGTGCTGCTCGGTAAAAGTGTCGGCACTTCGTTTATTGATATTAGTGATCCAGAATTGCCTCGTTATCTAGGCATTTTACCTACTCACACGACCAACTCAACTTGGCGAGATATTAAGACCTACGGTGACTACGCCTTCATCGGAAGTGAGGCTGGAGATCATGGAATGCAAATATTTGACTTGAACATTCTCGACACGGTAACCGTAATGCCTCAGACTTTTGTGAACACGGCTCATTATTCGGGATTTGGCGATTCACACAATATCGTTATCAACGAAGATTTTGCACGAGCGTACGGAGTGGGCACAAATACTGCTTCAGGCGGGTTACATATAGTAGACATTAGCGATCCGCTTAATCCCACAATCGCAGGCACATTTGCGGAAGATGGCTATACGCACGACGCCCAAGTGGTGACCTATGCCGGCCCTGACACAGAGCATGTCGGGAAAGAAATTGCCTTTTGTTTTAATGCGGATTACCTCACCATTGTAGACGTTAATGATCCAACAGATATAGTGATGTTGTCAACCGAAACGTATCCAAACAAAGGCTACACACACCAAGGCTGGTGTACTCCAGACCATCAATTTCTTTTGATGAATGACGAAGGAGATGAGAACTCATTTGGCATCAACACCCGTACTCTTATCTGGAGCGTTATCGATTTAGACACCCCCGTTTTGATTGGAGAATATTCTCACACTACGCTGGCTATTGACCACAATTGCTATATCGAAGGTCAATTTGCATTTCAATCAAACTACCGCGCTGGTCTTCGAATATTGGGAATTCAAGATGTCAGTAATGCTAATCTGTCGACAGAAGCTTATTTTGATGTTGTGCCTGCCGATGACAATGCCAACTTTTCTGGTTCGTGGAGTAATTACCCGTATTTCGGATCCGGGGTTATAGCCGTGTCAAGCATTGGTGACGGGCTGTTCCTAGTAAAAGCCACAGATCTCGAAGGTTGTACGAACCCTGAGGCGACCAACTACTCTCTTCACGCAACGATTGATGATGGAAGTTGTTACGGCATGCCTTGTCCAGGAGACTACAATTTCGACGGCATAATCGACACTCAGGATGTTTTATTCTTTCTAACCGATTTTGGATGTCTGGCAGGTTGCGTCGCAGACCTCAACGACGATGACCAGACAGATGTGAATGACCTCCTAGAATTCCTTTCGGTGTTTGGATCAATTTGCCCTTAACGGATCACCAGCCTCTCAGAGCGAGAGAGGTTTAACCCGTATTTTACGATGTAAAGACCTGGACTAAGCTGGCTGAATTCTGAACATTGTTCAGTAGCCATCCCGGAATAGACTTTGCTTCCAGAAATACTCCATAATTCAAATTTTCCTGAGATGCCGCAAATTCGATTGATTGCCGGATTCGGGTAGATCGTTGACTCATTAACAACCAGATCGTCTACTCCGACCGTAGGCTGATATTGGTTAAAAAACTCCCATATCTCCTCACTAGCTTCAAAATCTTGATTGGTATTTCCCGTCACACCGATTGGAATCGCCCCAGGCCATGTATGGCCACCTCCATTAACCGTGTACAGCCACACTTCGTTTCCGGAATCACAATTGGTGTACTTGTTAACCGTGACAGTACACAAATCCAACAGGCTAGTGTTGTCCAATTCGTATTCATCAGGAGAAACGCAACCGTTACTGTTTGCCCAAAAACTCACTACATCATCGATTGAAAGGATCCCGTCTTGTCCATCATAGGGAACTACTAAATCTAGAGTGCCATGGATTTCGAAAATTGGAACCGCAAGAGAGGGATCACATCCCGCTTCCGTCAGAACGCTCATTGATCCCGTAACCGAAGCCACGGCCTTAAAAGTATCGTTAGCTTCACAAGCTAAGTGATAGCTCATAAACCCTCCGTTAGACATGCCACAGCTAAATGTCCGTTCTGGGTCGAGATCATGCTCTATTTGCAGCGATTGTGCCAGAGCTACCAAGAACCCCGTGTCATCAACTCCGCTAGCCCAGCCGCTATTCCAATGGGGAGCCCCCAGTTCATCGAGCGTACCATCTGGGTAGCAAACTGCAAAGCCATTATCGTCTGCTACGTCATCCATTTCTGAATAGAAGCGCTGCTGATCGGCATTTGAGGTATACCCATGAAGATTAAAGACCAAGGGCGCCTCAGCTTGGAGATTTGCAGGTAAATAAAGAATATAATCTCGCATAAGTCCATCATGCTCGAAGGTATCGATGACCGTGGTTTGAGCTTGGTGTTGAGCAATCGTAAAACAGAAAAACGAGACGAGAACTAATTCTAAGTATTTCATAGGCCAGCCAAAGTTAAGGATGAACTTTGAAATAGACCTTTTGAATTTGGGGGCTTCCTCAAACACAACGTATCTAAAGAAAAACTACTAAGCAAGGTTCATAATGAACCCCGTTAAGAACAAGGGAATCCAAATACGGAAAGGAAGACCAATAAATCGACAGTCCCGGTGATATCATCATTGGTCATATCAGTCAGACAATTGGCCAGACAGCCAAAATCAGAAAGCATGAATAAGACATCGGAAGTGTCTACAAAGCCATCAAAATTAAAATCGCCAGGACAGCCAACAACAGGTTGATATTGAGCGAAGAAATTCCAAATTTCTTCACTAGCCATAAAATCTTGATTGGTATTCCCAAAAGCAATAGCAGGAATAGCTCCTGGCCAAGTATGGCCCCCGCCATTTACCCGATAAAGCCAATTCTCATTTCCGCCATCGCAGTCTGACCATTTCCAAGTGTCAACTGTACAAAAATCAAATAAGCTGATATTATCTAGGGAGCCTTCTTCGACCGCACTGCAGGAATTATGGTCATCCCAAAACAACATCACCTGATCAACGCTTTGAAAAGTCCCCCACCCAGCGACGGGGATATCAGATCCATTGTAAGGGACAACAAGATCCAGCGTGCCGTGAATAGCAAAGACAGGAACAGCCGGACCTGAATTACAATTGGTGTATGTAGGAGTCGTCATGCTCCCCGAAACTGCTGCCACAGCTTTAAAGGTGTCAGGTGAATTGCACGCAAGATGGTAGCTCATCATTCCTCCATTAGAAAACCCGCAACTAAAGGTGCGCTCTGGATCTAGATTATATTCAGTTTGGAGAGCTACTGCGAGAGAAGTTAAAAAACCAATGTCATCTACCGTATCGCCTATAATTCCAGAATTCCAATGTTGAAACCCAAAATCATCTACCGAACCTTCGGGATAACAAATTGCAATCCCATTGGCGTCTGCCACATCATTCATCTCACTGTAAATCAACTGGCCAAAAGCCGAGCCTGTATAGCCATGAAGATTCATAATCAACGGCGCCCCTCCTTGAAGATTCGCGGGTAAATAAAGAATGTAATCTCGCATAAGTCCATCGTGCTCGAAGGTATCAACGATCGTAGTTTGCGCTTGGGTTAAAACCGTTGTAAAGCAACAAAGCGAAACGAGAAATAGGTATAAATGAGTCATGACCTGTTAAAGTTACTGATGTACTTCAAAATGGAAAATTTTAATTTGAAGCATTGTGTTAGGAGAAATCGCTCTTCACGAAGCATCTTGACATGACTCCATTAATGATTAGTTGTTTCTTTATAAGGTCAATTAACCCAATCAAAATGCGCGATTGCTTTCTTGTTATTTCCTTACTTATTGGCTTAAGTAGTGCCGGGCAAATTCAAACACAAATTGCTGCTAAACAAGTAGATAGTGCCCCGTGGGCAATTTTCCCACGAACGTATCACGAGAATTTTCCGATTCAAGCAGCTGTTAGTCCAGCGATACAGAACATGGACGGAATGACGGTCGATATCTACATCACGACCAATCGATCAATGGAAGAATGGAATGCCAATTCGAACTTGGTAGATATGCGAAGCACTGGCGCTCAAACCGTGTCATTTTCGGGAACTGATCTTCAAGAATTGATCGTCGATTTGCAAAACACCGATGAGCTTGATGGGATAGCATTTGACCGCCCAGGAGTGGCTTATGACCTCGTGATCGATATTGATCAAAATGGAGAACTAGGGGGAATGGATTTGATCGACGGGTACACGGATGAGGGCATGGTAGTTGTTTCCGACTTGCACGAACCGGGACCACATTCAGTCGACTCTCTTGAATACGATTCTCCATTTGGGCAATGGCAAACGTTTCGAGTCTATTACCCAACCGATATTGAATCCATGGAGGCGCAACCGCTCCTCATTATTTCACATGGATGGACCCACAACTATTGGTATTATAGCCACCTTGGAAATCATCTCGCCTCCTACGGCTATGTTGTCATGTCGCACGAAAATGACGTGGGAAATGGCGGGGCACTCGCCTCAACAACTGCCTCCGAATCAGCGCTTCAGAACATCGATACAATGCTCACCGTCTACCCGACATTGGGTGGGGGAATCTTAGCAGGGAAAATTGACAAAACACGCATCGTTCACTCCGGACACAGCACCGGTGGAGAGTGCGTCACCAGAGCTTATAACCGACTCTTTAATGGCGATTACGTATCGCCGCATATCTCCCATGAAAACATCGTTTGCGTCAACAGTATCGCTGGCGTGGCCTTTCTTCCAGCAACCGATGTTCACCCGCAAGGAAGCAATTTTCATCTGTACTTCGCTGGAGCCGACACTGACGTAAGCGGTGCTCCAGTGGATGGTTATCAGCAAGCATTCTCTACTTACGAACGCGGGTACGGAAACAAACAAGTCACATACATCCATGGTGCTGGGCACGAGGATCTTCACAATAATCCGGGGGCCTCATGGGCGGAAGGTCCTGAGCTGATCGGTAGGCCAGCGACGCACACCGTGATGCTTCCGTATTTCGTTGCGCTTTGCGAACTGTATACCCGTGACAATGTGGGAATGAAAGATTTCTTTACCCGAAATAAAAATGAGTTTCGACCGCACAATATCGCTGAAGAAATAGTTGTTTCTGGAGAATATCGAGATGCGATTTCAGCGGGGAATACGGTTATCGATGACTTTGAAAACAACAACGAAATTGGGACCAGTAGTTCTGGAGGCACAGTAAATTCGACTATAGGCGAGCACCATGAATTGCTGATGCAAGACATCGACGGAAGCTTCAATTTTTACGGTAATAACTGGGCCAATGGAATGACCCGTGCCCGGTACGATGACGATCCAAACTGTGCTGTATTGGCTTGGGGAGAAAACAGTCAAATGGATATGCAAATCATCAGCGATATCTCCGACTGGACCATGTCTGATCACCTAAGTTTTAGATCGTGTCAATTGACGCGGCATCCCCTAAACGATACAACCGCATCTGGAATCAATTACACAGTAAAGGTGACAGATATTCAAGGAGTTTCGAGCTCGTTAAACATTTCAGCATATGGGGAAATATCACCCCCCTACCCTCGCGGTGCTCAATCCGCTAGTTTAGGTTCTATCATCGATATCTGTTTACCCGAAGGGACATACACAATCGAAGTTGGCGGCTCCCAATGGGAAAGTGAGATGTCATTTGATATCCCGGGGTACGTCGGTGGTGGCGCTGGCGATTTTGTATTCGAAGTGGGCTCTGGAGATCCCTGCACCGAGATGCAAGTCTTTCTTTACGACAGCTGGGGAGACGGCTGGGACGAGGGCCTTTTAGAAATCAACAACAGCGACGGAGTTCTTGTGCTTTCAACCACTTTGGCCGACGGTTTCGGGCCCGCCGAAACCGGGGGCTGGCAAAACGAATTTCACACAACTCGCATTCGATTGACTGATTTTCTGCAGGCATCGCCCAATCTGGACTTAAATAACATCGTTATATTATCTTTTCTCTTTGGGCCTGACTACGGTTCAGTGACCGGCGCCATTGGCTTGGATGACATCGAGTTGGTAAATGATGAACTCACTTTTACCACGGAAATCCAAGAGATCGCTGAAGAAAATTTTAAGCTACTCATTTTCCCAAATCCAGCTACCAATGGAGCCAATGTAATCTTTGGAGAAGGCCGCCTAGAATGGTCTTGTGAATTGCGTGACGCACAGGGGAGAATAATTAGGCAGAAGGCTAATATTCGATCCAATCGAGCCTACTTTTCTACTTCAGAATTGAGTAGCGGAGTGTACTCAATCACGATAATTTCAGCAGGTGAGTCTCACACTGAAAAGCTGATGGTGAAATAGTGCTACTCGCTAATCACCTTCTTTTCGCTTGTGCCATCTGAATACATATAGATCAACAGCGTATTCGGAACTTCAGTCGTTTCTCGACCTAATAGGTCCACGATTTTGACCAACTGCTTGCTTTGATCTGCTTCATCATGAATATCGATCGAAGTAGCATTCTCACACATCTTCTCAAAAAATGCCCAAATTTCTTCACTCGAGTTTATGTCCATGTTGCCCCAGGCTCCTGGCCAATCGTGACCACCACCATTCACCGTGTAAAACCAAACTTCGTTGGGAGATGAATCACTTGTGGCGATTTGAGCCGTAACTGTACTGCCATCTCCAGTGTCAATATTAGGCAGCTCTTCAGTGGTTATTTGATCCAAGCCGTTTAGCTCAATGAAGAAATCGATCGTCGAAGGAAGATCCGGATAAGCTCCCCAATCATCGTCGTTGTTCGGGTCTCCTTCGTAGTATGTGACATCGTCATTGGTGCCGTGAATCTCAAAAACAGGCATCGGATTGGATGGGTTGCAATCGTCCATGATATCCTGAAGAATCATGCCAGCAACAGGAGCTACCGCCATAAATGTCTCTGATGCTTGGCAAGCCAGCATGTAACAAAAATCACCCCCATTTGAGAGTCCGGTGCAGAACACTTTTTCCGGATCTAGGGAATTATTCTCTTGCAGGTGAGCCGCCAAATTGGTGACATATGCTACATCATCGACTGTTTCGTTGTTCTGGAAATCGTAACCAACATTAAAAAACGTATTGCCAAATGAATCTTCAATGCCTTGTGGGTAACAAACCGCAAACCCGTGGGCATCAGCAACCTGGTTAAATTCCGAATAATCCATAATGCCCTCGGCGGTACCTGTATACCCGTGACAAACAAAAACCAACGCGCAGTTCTCTGGCGCACTTTCAGGGTGGTAATAAATGTATTCGCGGGTCATCCCTCCGTCTTGAATCGTTCCATATTCCGAGGATTGAATCTCGATCATCAACTCATCGTTTGTGATGTTATCGTCCACACCTCCGTTTACGTTTCCAATCCAAATCACCAATGTGAGCTGACCCGAATTTTCGATAACGAGTTCGTCAGGATGTACGAAGTCATAACTATCAAGCGATCCAATCGAGAGTCCTGAATAATTCTCAATAAACAATTCTCCTCCGATTGTCCAGTTGACGTCGAAAGAAGTGATTTCCTCCAATCCCACGTTAAGCACGGTTCCTTCAATCGGATTGGTGCTAGGGGCGTCCAAATTCGATCCAATGTCAACCGACGCCAAAGCTGCGTCCAACCCTTCAGGAGCGAAAACAACCACATCATCAATCCCCCAGCCAAAAAGCCACTCACCATCGTCGTAATAATGAAATGCAACAAGAACGTCAGCTTCGCCAGCGAGCAAGCTGAGGTCAATTGTCTGCGCATCCCAGGCTCCGTCTTCTGTTCCGACAATGTCTTCCAAAACAGTCCAACTGTCTCCATCGTCAAGCGAGTATTCAATCGTTGCCTCTTCTGTGCCTCCGAATAGGCTCCCACCATCAAAATAATTTTGAAATTGAAGAATTACGGTCGAAGCAGTTGATAGATCAAGCGGAGGCATAATCAAATAGTCGACGCTCTTATCGCAATCACATGCATCGTCATTTGTAGCGATGATGTTTCCATGATCGGCAATTGGCCACCATTCACTTTCCAGTTCCGATGCCGTTCCAAGGATATAACCTCCATCAACAGCATTGGTCGATTGGGACCATTCTGAGGGTAATGTTGGGGATTCGAAGTCTTCTGAAAGAAAAACTTGGGAGATAAAAAAAGCAGGGGTAAGTAGGATTAAAACTAGAAAAATAGATTTCGTAGAATTCACTTGTCGAAGAGATTAATCTAACTGGTAGGTTATTAGCGAACAAATATACTCGTGAGATTCAAAATTGAAAACATCTAATTTCTATACCTATTTTATATCTGATAGTTTTCGAGAATATCTCTTGCCATTTAAGAAATGGCCTATAAATGTGTTCCTGACTAGGTAGTGATAGCTTAAATAACAAAAAACACTTGTGCTCAGTAAGACAAACAAGAATTTGATGGTTGATGGTAATAGCCAATCAACAATAAAGCTCGGAATTAAAGCTGTAAAGAACAGATGCACGAGGTAAACCCAATACGACGAGTCAGACAGATATCTCATCACCGAAGAATGCTTACTCCCATAACGAATAAATAACCCTGTAATCCCGAAAATCAACAGCCAAACAACAATTGAATTCGCAATTATATTCACTTCAAACGCTAGAGGCGAAGGCATAAAGAATTTCAATATCAATATCAAAAAGCCCAAAAGTGCGCAGAGCCAATCCAACCGCATAAAACTTGATAACAAATGCTTTGACTTAAAAAGTATCCAGCCTATCAAATAGAAAAAGAAGTAAAATATAAACGTGTTTATGTCTGGGATAAAAGAAGTTGACGTTTCAACATTAGAAACTCCCATCACACAATAAACCAATGAAGTGAAAATGGCAAAAACGAAAATTCGTAACCCCGGTTTTACAAAAACCCAATTAAACCCCCTTGAAATCCAATTTGTTACTAGGGGTGCTTTTTTTAAGAAAAAGGCCAAGCCAACTGAAACTAGTGAGATCCAAGCCAAATAATATAAAAACCACAGGTGATAGGTTATATGCGGAATAAAACCTTGGGGACCGGACAAATATGACAATGCTGTTTCAAAAGCATCTTCTTGTTGGTTAAAAACCAGTTTTGTGTACGAAAAACCAAATGTGAGAAAAGGCGTCAGTATTAGCACAAACACAAAGAAGGGAAGCACAATTCTAGACGCTCGGTTCTTTATCATTCTCAAAGGACTTCTTTCATAAAACAGAAGTGCGCCAAAAAAACCAGCAACGACAAAGAATATCGGCATTCTAAATGAATGGATGAAATAGACGATAAAATCGTTAATCAAATGAGTTGAATTCGGGTCTTTTAGTGGCCAATCATTACCATAATCTAAGACTCCATATGTCACGCTAGAATGAATTACTAATCCCAACAACATCATAACTGCTCTTAAAGAATCTAATGAGTGAATTCTTTCGGTATGTAATTGAGGTGATTTCAATGTGGTCGAATCTATTATCTGATTTGCGGTAAAAACAACCCGCTCTCTTCATATTTCTAGGTGTAAGAAACAAAAACCCGCTAACTCTTTATGAATTAGCGGGTTATCTACTTGTATTCTGTACCCGAGGTCGGAATCGAACCGACACGCCTTGCGGCACACGAGTTTGAGTCGTGCGCGTCTACCAGTTCCGCCACTCGGGCATTTTCGCTTCACCATCTGGTAGGTCCCCGAAGGAAACGATGCAGGCCGCTAAAAAGCGGACCGCGAAAATAGTAATGTTGTTTGACTGAACAATCGACATCCGAATAAAAGATAGGCTCCGTTCAGCCCAACAGAACCTCAGTAATCTTAGCCTACTGCTCGTCGGCTTCAATATCGACTTCAACGGTGTGCTCCTCTCTCTATTCTTCTCCGCCGTCTTTCCCAATCACGACTTTCTTTTCACAGTGTTCTTTAGTCCTCCCGTGAGATCCATGCCATTTGCCCCTTTCCTCCATTTCAACTTTAACATCGACATCGCCGTCATCGGATTTTGTCATTTGAATGGTTCCCCCTTCAATCGTGATTATTGTATCCCCCGTGAAATCTTCCATCTCCAATTCATGAATGATCGCGTGCACCTCGTCGTGGCCACCACGCTCATGAATAAAAACGTTTTCGCCGCCAGCGCTACATGCCGCAGATGACGGACAACATGATTGTTGGCTCGTACACTGTTGATCTGTACTGCAAAGGCTTTGTGTGTTGCAGCATGTGCCACACATCCCTAGAAGGTATCCGAGGATTCCGAAGATCACGCTGAAAATGCTGATCGCAAACCAATTTTCTTTCATGGTTACTGTTTTTTGATGAGCGGCAAATGTATAAAACCAAATATCCCAATGGAATACTAGGGTTTATTCATCATTTCTGGGAAGCTCAAAATCTCACGCCTTATCTTTGATTGAGCCAACTAACCTTACTTATGATTCGCCAGACCTGCATTCTTGCTGCCTTAATTCTATTCGCTCGATTGAGTTCTCCCGCCCAGGTCACCGAACCCATCGTCCTAGGATACTTTCCTTCGTGGTCTGAAACCTGGACCTCGACCGATCAAAATTCGATCTTGAGAGAAGTTCCGTCTTTCGTGAATTTTGTGTTCCTCTCTTTCGCCAAGCCCGAACTCGATTATGTTCAAGGCAGCTACGACATCGGCAATACCGGATTGAATGTGCCCTATGATGGATGTACGTTGAAGGAGAGCGTTTCAGCTCTTTCGGATAAAGGCATTGGCGTGATTCTCTCCATC
>Ga0206679_10000118_pt1 | contig 58705 bp, 49 predicted proteins | sample M110012015metaG_FD_155464 | JGI IMG/M metagenome (GOLD analysis project Ga0206679, IMG submission 155464) | Ammonia-oxidizing marine archaeal communities from Monterey Bay, California, United States - M1 100m 12015 | ecosystem: Environmental > Aquatic > Marine > Intertidal zone | place: USA...
ATCACCGATAGCCAGATCTTCTACGCTCTTTGAATGAAGCTCTTTAGACAAGGACGCTGTTCCAGCGAACATAAAAATGTTGTCCATGTACTTCCTAAAACTCTCATATGTAGAATCACAACTCGAACACGCTTGCCAACCAACATTACTCCCCTTAACCACTGGCCTCTGACCAGATTTCCACTTTTGAAATGCAATCCGATCTCCGCTAGTGAAGTTGAAAGCGATTAGATCTGCTTGGTTAGAGTTGTATAGAAATTCCCCTCTCAAACGCATTACAGCATCCGCACATTGCTGTAGGTCTCGGGACCCTACATCGAAATCTAAAACCCGATAATGGACATCCTGATTGTGTTTTTGCTCGCCATTGTGGAGCATTACAGGCGCGTTAATACTCTTTAGAGGCGCTCTTCGTAGCCATGCCTCAAACTCATTTCCCTCAAAATTCCTGTAGTATCCGATAGGAGCTGGAATTTGTCCTACTGTATTGACCGTTTCTCCAAGTTCTACCACAGGAGAAATTTCTCTTTGACTATCTAAATTGGGATCATCACACCCAAAGAAGATCAGAGCTAGAAGTAATCCGAACATTAATCTCCGATATTGAGAGTTTCGTTTTTCCACATCTGTTCAGTAATCGAACGGTTGTTCTTGAAGTAATACGTACCCGTTTTGGAAATAACTTTTCTGAAGTTGTCAATCTTGTTTCCAACCTTAACTGTTCTCTCAATAACTACTGTACGATCGTTCAGTTGGTACGAGTTCTCACTGACGCCTTCCGGCAAATCAGCTGAGCCTTCAGGGAGTTTGTAATCATCGACGTCCTTCTTTTGACCGTGCTTTACGTTAAATAATTCCTTTCGACGATCAAATCGCTGGGCTTCCGAGGCGATGGCATTGTCGCTGTGGAAACTACTATCATCACGCTTAGCCTTTTCAATTGCATAAGCGTTGTCTTCACGAATATCCTTAGCGTTATCACCAATCTTCAAATAGGTCTTCTTTTCACGTTGAGTGCGGCTTTCAGAAATCTCCAATCGCTCGGTAGCCGCAGCCTTGAGGTCTTGGTTTTGATCGTCATACCGCTCAACCTCCTTATCCACTTGTGAAATGTTGTCTTGGCGAACTTCTTCACCAATATGAGCTCGATCCGCCTCCGCTTTCTTTTGTTTCTCCACATCATACTCGTTATCTGAGCGCATAGCGTTTCCACGCTTGATATTTGAACGTTCACTTGAAATGGCATCCTCTCGATTTCGCTCTACTTCTCTCACGTGAGAATCACGCTGCATGTCGTTTTGAGCGACTCGCGCCGCCTCTTTTCCTTGTTCAATTGCTTCTTCAGCATTACGATCTCGTTTACTATCGCCTCGTTGACTATCGTTCTTTTGATCAGTGACAGTATCTTCTTTCTCCTTTTCTTTCTGATCAATTTTGGCATATCTACCCAACTCACCATCTCGGTGAATGCGAGTCATATAATCTTCAGCATTGCTAGCATCGAGCCAGCGATCATTTCGAGCCGAACGGGACTCTTCATCTTTTGAAGCAAGCCAACCTTCATAGTCCTCTTTCTTCTTCTCGAGCTGCTTTGCCTTCGCTGCCTCCTCGCTTTTTCTGGCATCTCGATAATAGCGTTCCACCTCATCTTCTTTACTAGAATCAACATTGTTTAGGAATCTGGCGCGTCTTTCCGCATCCAATTCATTCTGTCTAGCTTTTTCTTGAGCGTGTCTTTCCTTTTCAGCTAGCTCTTGCGCCATTCGGCGCTTACGTTCTTCATCTGCCGCATCCGCTTTTGCTAGTCGATTTTTTTCCGCTTGCTCGGCTGCCAGACGTTTAGCTTCGGCGTCAGCTCCATCATCCTCTTCCTCCTCTATTTCAACAGCCAAGGACAACATATCGTCTATGCGCTTAATTCTTCCTTTTGGATACTTCTCTGATGACTTTAATTCCGACGCCGCAACGTAATCAGCACGAGCTCCGGTCAAATCGTTAGCGTCAAATTTGTCATTACCCGAATCGATAAGGCTCTGAAACTCTTTGTTGATTCTATTTGCTTCAGCATCAGCGTCGGCATTGGCTGAATCACGATCTGCAACCTTAGCTAACTCGGCTAGGATTCCATCGATCTCGTCCATTTTATCCTTTGGATAACGTTCGTCTTCAAAAATCGTGGAGGCCTCTTCATAGCTACGACGTGAATCCTCATAGTTCCCATCCTTGAAATTGCGATCGGCGAGAGTGATCAGGTTGTCATAACGTTCCTGACGTTTTTTGAGACCGGCAGCGTCGGCAAGCATTTCATCAAGAAGTTTTTGTGTTTCCTTGATCTTATCAATCGGGTATTTTTCGTCAGGCTGAATATCAGATGCAGCCTTGTAATTATCCAAAGCCAAGGCATAATCTTCTGAATCAAACTGCTCATCAGCCAGCGCGAGCAGGTCGTTATACTTTTCGACATCAGCCATGCCTTCAAGTGCGCGTTCGATCTCTTTTAGTTTGTCCTTTGGGAGCTGTTCTTCAGGCTTGATACCCAGGGCTTCCGTGAAATTCTGACGCGCATCTTCCCAGTTCTTTTTCTTGATATTGGTGTTCCCTTCGGAAATCAAATTCGAGTATCGAGCTTCACGATCTTTCAAAGCTTCTTGCTCATCCAATTTCGCTTGAGCTTCATCTCTTTTGGCTGTAGCCAGATCCATGTCTGCTTCAGTCAATTCAATCGCAATCCCCATGGCCCGATCATACCTCGTGACTGCTTCTGAGAATTTCTTGCCGCCCATTCGTTGGTCACCCTTTTGAATCTCTTCTTCAAAATCTTTCCGCAGTTTAACCAACTCAGCTCCAAGATTTTCCAAACGATCAAACTCGTCGTCGATCATCTGCTGCACCCTTGAGGTGTAATCAAAATCGAATGCAATAGAATTCTCAATTGGATTGAAGCTTGCCTTTCCAATAGGCTGGTCTAAAATAGATGTATCAAATCCCTCAACAAAACTGAATAGGGTCATATCCATGTTTACTTTGAATCCACCCTTTTTATCCTCATCTGGAATATTTCGTGTATCAAAATGGACTTTCTTATCTACAAAATCTGATTTTGTGAACTTGACTTCGTAATTGAAGCCTAGAGGGACATTAAATTCGTAACGTCCATTTGAACTGGTGGTATACGCATCAAACTGGATCCCATTCTGGTAGACCTCCACTTTGACAACATCTAATTTCTTTAATGACTCAGTGTCCTTGACCACGCCATGGATAAACAAATCTTCGTCCTGCGCATAGGTTTGCGCGGCCACGAATAGTAGAGCGAAAGGCAGAAACAGCTTTAAAAGTCTGAGCATAGATTCATTTTCCAGTATCCTTACGAGTTACAATCCCCGTCAATTGGGCATTTATCTCAATTAGGAGTAAACGTAAAAATAAACAAATTAGTTCTCTCAAATGTCCAGCATTTCACCCTCGATTTACACTTCAATGTTAAGAAGGAGTATGAAACTCACAACTTGAGCAAGAGGAAAAACACTCTAAAAGTGTAATGCCAGCGCATGTTATTGGTTACACGTATTCTCTATTAAAGTTCAATTCTGATTGTGGATTTAACACTTCAAATGTCCTCCGCTGTCTTTTTCGCGGAAATCAACCTTTAAACCTTCCTACATCTTAAACTTTCGGAAGACTGGGAAAAAGCCTGGTTTGATGCACCCATTCCCATTTGATTTAAGATCAAATCAGAACCTTTTTCAAACCACATCGTATGTGCATGCATTGAAGACAATAATGTCATGTATAGACTTATAACAGCATCGTTTGCCCTTCTTCTGGCCATGGTCGGATCGGCTCAGTTTAATTCTACTCAGGTGATTGACTCACCTGAACCGTCGATTTCTTACAAATCTGCTAAGTTCAAGCCGAGACTCGGACTAGGCATGGGAACGCTCGCTTACTTTGGTGAGCTCGGCAAAAGTAACCGCGGATACAATCCCGCTACAGCCAATATGGCGTACAAGATTTCACTCTCTAGTGATGTCACCTCCTACCTTGGAGCAGAAGTTTACAGCATATTCGGTGAAATCACGATCAACAATTACAACTCAGAAAACCGGATGAACTTCAAATCTGAAATTCGTTCTGGTGGTGTTGCTCTGAAATATAATTTCTCAAACTTCATAAACCCCGAAGTCCGCATTAAGCCAGTCATTTCAGTTGGTTTCGAAAGCATTGAGTTTCTGTCAAAAGGCGATCTTACAGATCGCGAAGGCAACTCGTACAACTATTGGTCTGATGGTACAATACGCGATCTACCCGAAAACCATGAAAACGCACAGAACGCGAATTTCATAACCCAGGATTATATCTATGAAACTGACCTCAGAGACTTGGACTTGGAGGGCTTGGGAAATTACGATGACAGAGCGTGGAGCGTACCTATCGGTATAGCGGCACAATGGCAATTAACCGATCGTTTCCGCGTACAAATTGGAACCCAAATTCACCTGACAACTACCGATCTCATCGACAACGTGAGCTCCGCAGGTGAAGGTGCGCAAACAGCAGATAATCTTAACGATCGACTTCTATACAGCCACGTGGCTGCTAGCTATGATTTGAACATTACTCCTAAAAATCGCACTTCTCCCCAACCACTCCCAATGGAGTATGAAAACAGAGAAATGATGGTGGTGATGATCGACGAGGATGGAGATTTTGATGGCGTAAATGACTTTATTGATAAATGTCTTGGAACTCCTGAAGGTGTTGAAGTCGACAAAGACGGCTGCGCAATTGACTCCGACAAGGATGGTGTACCTGATTATATCGATCAAGAAAATTGGACGGCCGAAGGTGTGGCAGTCAACAATGAAGGAATTACAATCACAGATGAAGAATTTTTAGAAGAATATCTCATCTGGATAGACTCCATCCCATTTCCTAATCAAGTCATGGTTGAAGACTACGCCAAGCTTGAATCGGACATGTCCCACTGGACAAACACCTATTCAGTGAAGGTTTCTCCAGAACATAGTGGAATGACACAAAGCGAGATCAACTTGCTTCTTTCATATAAAGACATCACCACGTTTAACGACAACGGTGAGGAAGTGTACCTAGTTGGTAAATACGAGGATCTTCCCAATGCAGTTGCTCGTAAAATTCATCTTCAAGAAAATGGAATTTCTGGGGGCGTAGCTAAAAACGAAGAAGGCGAGCTTGTAGATTTCACGATTGAAGCTGCAGCAGTCGAAATCGAAACTATCACTTCTCTATCTGATGAGCAAGGATCGCTTTTCAGAGTTCAAATTGGTGCTTTCCGCTACGAACTGTCTGAAAACATATTCTCTGGCCTGAATGATGTTATTGCCTTGCGAGGCGATGATGGTTTGACACGATATATGTCGAAAGGTTATGATAACGCATCAGAAGCTGCAGTCCGAAAAATTGAATTATTGATGCAAGGATTTGACGGTGCATTTGTCACTGCATACAGAAGTGGAACTAGAATTACACTTGCAGATGCTGGAATGGGAGTTTTTGACGAATCGAAAGACATCACACATGACCTTGAAAACAACAGCATCGACCCTGAACTAATAACATTCAGAATTCAACTTGGAGCTTTCTTAAACGACATTCCTACCGAAACTCTAGATCAATACTTGGCTATCGGTAACGTGAAGCCCATCAAGACAGAAGACGGAATGGTCAAGTATTTGACTGGTCAAATGGACAATTACTCGAATGCCAACCAATATTTAGAAGTGGTTCGTGCTAAAGGCTTACTAAACGCTTTTGTCGTTGGAGAATTCAACGGCACTATTATTCCTGCAGAAGAAGCTCGAATGATAAAAGAAGGTTCAGCTCCATCGGTGATGGCTGAATAAAGACCATAATCCCCGCTATTTGGCCGCCACTTGCTCTACGCATTTGGCGGCTATTTTTTGTCCATCCATCGCGGCCGAAACTATGCCGCCAGCGAATCCCGCACCTTCCCCGCAAGGATACAGCCCGAGAACCTCGGGATGTTGCAACGATTCTTTATGACGGGGAATCTTAACAGGGCTCGATGTCCGGGACTCTGGAGCCACCACTATCGCATCTGGATGAATGAAACCTCTAATCTTTCTATCAAAATCGCGGAATGCCTGTTGCAGCCTTTTAGATACAAACTTTGGCAACAGCTGGTCTACACGAGCAGGAACCACTCCAGGACCATATGAACACACAGGCAAGGTTGAGGATGGATTGCCAGCTACAAAATCTTTCAATCGCTGAGCTGGCGCAGTTTGAGTCATGCCTCCGGCTTCCCAGCATCGTCTCTCCACACTTTTTTGAAAATGTAAGCCCGCCATCGCTCCGAGAGAATGAAATTCGGGAATATCGTCCCATTCGACTTGAGCAACGATACCTGAGTTGGCGTATGGATTGTTTCGTTTCGAAGGTGACCAGCCATTCGTGACCACCTCTTTATCCTTTGTGGCACAAGGAGCGATAATCCCTCCAGGACACATGCAGAACGAAAACACTCCTTTACCATCGACTTGGGAAACTAAAGAGTACGCCGCCGGTGGCAGAAATTCTGGCCTGACGTCACAATGATATTGTCGCCCATCGATCAAACTCTGCGGGTGCTCGACTCTCACGCCAAGAGCAAAGTTTTTGAACTCAAGGGCTACTCCTTTGGAATCCAACATGCAATAGATGTCGCGCGCACTATGACCGGTAGCAAGAATCACCTGATCAAATGATTGTACTTCTCCATTCACAGAAAGGCCCACGACCTTGTTTTCTTCTATGAGAATATCATCGACAAAATTCTCAAACCTCACTTCGCCTCCAAGCTTTAGAATGGTCTCTCGAATTTTCGTGATGAGATCTGGAAGCTTATTGGTTCCAATATGCGGGTGGGCGTCTTCAAGAATGTTTTCTGAAGCTCCATGCTCTACCAATACTTCTAAAACTTTACGCACGTCACCTCTCTTTTTGGAACGAGTGTATAGTTTTCCGTCTGAATACGTTCCAGCGCCACCTTCTCCAAAACAGTAATTGGAATGGGGATTAACTGTATGTTCTTTGTGAATGGCCGCTAGATCCCTTCTTCTACCACGGACGTCCTTCCCGCGTTCAAAAATAATAGGCTTTACCCCATCTTCTAATAGTCTTAGTGCAGCAAAAAGTCCGGCTGGCCCCGCACCAATGATGGCCACGGTGCCATTTTGAGCTTGTTTTCTGTCGAACGAAAACTCTCGTTGCGACACTTCTTGGTCGTAAATCTCGACTCGAAGACGGTATTTGACCGGCTGTTTTCGGGCATCAATAGATCGGCGAATAACCCGAAAGCCTTGAATTTCTTTACCATATAAGGCTTCTGAGCATTTCGCTAGAATCGCTTGATCGTCATAAGCACGTTCTGGCAGAAGGTCTATTTCAACTGTTTTAAGCACGGCGTAAAAGTAGGTTACTCAGCTATGAATTTCAGGAGTCGAACTTTGTACATTTACTTCTCAAATTTTGAACGTGGAGACAGCCGTGAAGCCCTTGATCAATTACGACTTTGAAGGACTCGAAGAACAAGAGATCCTCGACTTATATAAAGCGATAAAGCTTCCTCGAATGATCGAGGAGAAAATGCTTAGCCAACTTCGGCAAGGTAAAATCAGCAAGTGGTTTAGCGGAATTGGCCAAGAGGCTATTTCCGTGGGAGTTGCCGCTGCTTTGGAGAAGGATGAGTTCATTCTTCCGATGCACCGTAATCTTGGGGTTTTTACGACACGCGGCATTCCCCTTCAACGCTTATTCAGCCAATTTCAGGGCAAATCAAATGGTTTTACCAAAGGCCGAGATAGAAGTTTTCACTTTGGAACTATCGACTACCATATTGTTGGAATGATCTCTCATCTAGGTCCGCAACTTGGAATCGCAGATGGTATTGCTTTGGCCAACAAACTCGAAAAAACAGGTAAGGCCACTATGGTTTTTACGGGAGATGGTGGAGCCAGCGAAGGAGATTTTCACGAAGCGGTGAATGTGGCTGCAGTATGGAGATTGCCCGTTATTCTTGGGATTGAGAATAATCATTGGGGTTTAAGCACCCCTTCTTCAGAACAGTTTCGATGCGAACATTTTGTGGACAAGGCAGCCGGCTATGGCATTCCAAAAGAAGACGCAATCATTGTTGATGGCAACAATATTGTGGAGGTGTACAAAGCTGTAAAAGCAGCAGCGGAATCGATTCGTCAAAACCCTCGGCCGATTATTTTAGAATTTAAAACATTCAGACTTCGTGGTCATGAAGAGGCCTCGGGCACGAAATACTACCCTGAGGGACTCATTGAAGAATGGGAGACCAAGGATCCTGTGACTAACTTTGAGGCATCTCTATTGGAGACAGGTCTTTTAGATGAAGCCACGATCGATAGGATTCGCGCTGGCATCAAGAACGAAATTGAATCCGCTTTAAAAGGAGCTTTAACCGAAGAATCAATAGAGGCTGACACCCAGGTTGAAACAGACAATATGTTCCGCCATTTCGATACGGAGCCAACTCCTGCTGGAACGAAAACCAAAGAAATACGATTCATCGACGCCATATCTGAAGGCTTGAAAGAATCGATGCGCAAGCACGATCGGCTGGTTCTGATGGGACAAGACATCGCCGAGTACGGAGGTGTTTTCAAGGTTACTGAAGGTTTCGTTGAGGAATTTGGAAAAGAGCGAGTGCGAAACACTCCTCTATGCGAATCGGCAATTGTTGGAAGTGCACTTGGTCTTTCCATGAAAGGCTGGAAAGGCATGATGGAGATGCAGTTTGCTGATTTTGCCACCTGCGGTTTTAACCAAATCATCAACAATTTGGCTAAGATCCATTACCGGTGGAATCAGCAAGCAGATGTCGTTGTTAGAATGCCTACAGGCGGAAATGTTGGTGCGGGCCCCTTCCATTCTCAGAGCAACGAGGCTTGGTTCTTTCATACACCGGGATTGAAGATCGCTTACCCAGCTTTCCCTCAAGATGCCAAAGGACTTTTAATTCGTTCGTTTGAAGATCCAAATCCGGTGCTATTCTTCGAACATAAAGCGCTTTATAGAAGCGTTTCATCTGAAGTTTCAGAAGGCTATTACTCTTTACCATTTGGCAAGGCCAATGTGGTGAAGGAAGGCAACAGAGCGACAATCGTTACTTACGGACTCGGAGTACACTGGGCCCTAGATCTTGCCGAAGATCAACCTGATACGGATATTGAGATTATTGACCTCAGGACTTTAGCTCCATTGGACACTGAAACGATTTACGCCTCGGCAAAAAAGACGGGGCGTGTGCTCATATTGCACGAAGACTGCATGACAGGGGGAATCGGCGGTGAAATTTCCTCACTGATTCAAGAGAATTGTTTTGAATCTCTTGACGCTCCAGTGATTCGATGCGCAAGCTTGGACACACCCGTGCCCTTCGCAGCTGACCTAGAGAGAAATTTCATGGCCGTTGATCGACTAAGCGATTCGCTTAGTCGTCTATTGAACTATTAATAATAGCCCTGTGAAAGAGCTAGGCTGCCATAAATTAAGAACATAACAATGACGTATATAAAACTGAGACTACTTAAGCAGACTCCAATTATTGCACAGACTCTTCCTGCTCTCATGTTGCTCACATCGCCAGTTTTAAACTTACCTGGATCACCTCTATACTGTGCCCATTCAGACTTAGAAATTGCAAGAGCTACAATACCAAGGATTAATCCTGGAAGCCCGTAACAAAAGCAGGCTACAATCGAAATTATCCCCAATACCAATACAGCTACGGAGTTCTTCATCCGTGCCGAACCGAACTGTTCTTGGTCTATGATTACATCGTTATTTTCTTCCATACGTTACAAAAGTTTGAACAGGCAATTGCCTACCATAAGAGAAGCGACTAAGATATAGTTCAGTTTTAGAATATCAGCTCCAAAATAGAAATTAAATTTTATGTGAATTGGCAAAAAAAGGAACATGAAAATAAGAGGGAAAATGGCCGGGAAAATCATCACAGCTTCGATAACATCTCCTTTTAATAAAGCTATAAATGACCTCTGCATGCCACAGCCTGGGCAATCGTATCCTGTCAGTTCCTTAAATGGACAGCTGAGCATGTGAGTCTCTAACCAAGATGCGATGCTTAAAAACATAAGCGACAAAAATACGATTCCTGACAATTGGAAATCAGCCTAGTTTTGTGATGAATTCGCCCCCCATATCGACGATCTACTGATTGGATTCGACTAAGTTCTCGTTTTCTTGCATTGAAAAAAATTGGGTATCTTGACAAGCCCTTTATTTAAAATTCCACACGAATGCCAACAAATCGCGCTGAGCTGAAGCGAGCTATACATACGATTCTGAATGATGTGATTGAGCAGTGTTTCAAGCACTTGATCCATCACCCTCAGAACAGCGACGAACTCAACAAAATCATCAAAGAATCTACTGATGAAATTAACTACTTGGTAATCAAAGTGGACGCACACAATTTGAAGAAAGGCAGTAGCGAATTAACTGATCACTATCAGGGCATTAGCAAAGATCTTCATAGAAAAAGTCTCTATTTACTCAGTCGACTTCAAAAAGTCCAGCGCAGCACTCATTCTAACGTCTCTGACGAATAACCTTTTGCGGCTTCTTGATCATTTGTTCGATCTGCTTGATATCCTTTTTTAGAATCCCCTTCTTATCTAGCCTCTTGGCCTCCGCAATCAAAGTTAACGCCTCACGCTTCTTTTGCTTAGCCATAGCGGCCATTGCAAGAGAAAGTTTAGCCGCTGCTTTATCGTGATTCATTCGCAGACCTAGGCTCAAAGCACGCTTGTAATTTTTTTCTGACGGCGTCACATTTCCTTCACCCATCTCAATACCACCCAATAGGAAGTGATAGTAGGCCTGCGACTTCTTCCAAAGTTTTTCAGGATTTATTCTCGCTAACCATTTTCTTGACTTCGCAAAGTCTTGTTTTCTCATCTGCCAAAAAGCCATGATCAAACGAATACTTCTGAATATGAGCACTACAATAATAGCTGTAAGCAAGACCATCATTATGCCTGAGCCTATTGCGCCTCGGGTAAAGAGATATACTGAGTAAGCCAGGGCTACAACAGCAATTGCAATTTTTATAATTCTCGTATCCATATCCTCCCGTAATTTGCCCGCAAAACTAGTTATTTCCATATCAAATCAAGCCACATGAACTGGAAGCATTTGGAGTCACTAAATCAGCTTAACACTGCCGTCATGGAGTCGAATCACCAACCTGTAGTGTTGTTTAAGCACAGCACTAGATGTTCAGTGTCGGTAATGGTAAAAAGAATGCTCGAATCTCAGTGGAGCCATGGTAACAAAGTGACGCCGTATTTTTTAGATCTATTGAAGCACAGAGACATTTCAAATGAAATTGCCTCCCGATTCGGCATTCACCACGAATCGCCTCAAGTCGTAGTCTTGAAAGATGGGCAAGCAGTACACAGCGCCTCTCACAACGAAATCGATCAAGCAGACTTTGCCTAAGAAGAAAAATGAGAATCGGACTATGACTTTGCTAGTCATGGTTCAGCCTGAACTTTGCTCGGAAATGATTTGCCAGGACCAGGTGACTTCAGTTTATGGTTAGAATTGAACATAATGGCAGTGTTCTAGAATAGTGAAGTTCTTAGCTTTGCATTCGTTATGAACGTATTCAAGTTCAGAGTAATTATAGATACAGAAGTCGATGTCTTCAGAGACGTTGAGATTCTGACCACCTCAACATTCGAGGAACTCCACCAGGCAATCTTGCGAGCTTTTGATTGGGAAGAAGGCGAAATGGCTTCATTTTACAAGAGTAACGACGTGTGGGAGCGTGGCATGGAAATCCCGCTCATGGACATGGGTGGAATCGAATTTGAGAGCCAAGGTGATGAGTACGAAGATGAACCAAAGATTGTCTCTGATGCTCCATTGGTGAGCATGCAAGGGCTCAAACTACGCGACATCATTTCTAAACCAGATGAAAAACTGGTTTACGTGTATGATTTCCTTCGTATGTGGTGCTTTTACCTCGAGCTTCAAACTGTCACAAAAGCTGCCCCCTCTACCCTCTATCCGAGAGTTTCTATGGTATTTGGAGATGCCCCAGCATTTGAGTCCAAAGAAATGGACCTCATGGGCGATCTTGACTTCCTTGCTAAGGGAGAAGAAGATAACAAGCCAGAACTTACTGGTGACCCTGAAATTGACGAGTTTTTAAGTCAAGATGGAGATGATGATGAGAGCTTCGAAAGCCTCGACGATTTGGGTGACGAGTATGTATAATCAGGAATCTTCCCTTTCCAAAAAGATTCTGATTACCGTGGTAGGTCCGACTGCTGTGGGCAAAACAGCGCTTTCAATTAAGCTCGCGAATTATTTTGAATGCCCCATTCTTTCTGCCGATTCCCGACAGTTTTTCAAAGAAATGTCTATCGGCACCGCAAAGCCAACTCCGAAAGAACTCGCACAAGCTGAGCATCATTTCGTTGATTTTCTCAGCGTAAAAGACGAGTACAGCGCGGGAAAATTCGAACGTGACTGCTTGGAAAAATTAGATGAGATTTTCGAAGAGAAGGACGTAGCTATCCTCTCAGGCGGTTCAGGATTGTATGTAAATGCCGTTTTGCTAGGTTTTGATGATCTACCCAAAGCTCCTGAGATCAGAAATGAGTTGATGTCCAAACTGGATTTGCAAGGCCTTCCTGCATTGTTTGAGCAGCTTAAGGCACTTGACCCCAGTAAAGCTTCGAGAGTGGACCCAAACAACATGCAACGTGTCGTGAGAGCGCTTGAAGTCTGTTTAGCCACAGGCAAGCCCTATTCGAGCTTCACATCTTCTGCCAAGAAGAAACGCCCATTCACTCCCGTCGTGATTGGATTAACTATGGATAGGTCTGTACTTTACGACAGAATTAACAGTCGTGTAGACCAGATGGTAGATCAAGGGTTGGTCGAGGAAGTCAAAAATTTACTCGATAAAAAAAATCTAAACGCCCTGAACACTGTGGGATACAAAGAGCTTTTCGATCATTTTGATGGAAAAAAGTCGCTAGAAGCGTCAATCGATGAAATCAAGCAAAGCACCCGACGTTTTGCCAAACGCCAAATGACGTGGTTCAAAAGAATGGACGGGATCAACTGGTTTGACCCTCTTAACGGGAGGAAAATCATCGATCATATCGAATCAGAAATCAACGAATAATTCTGGAACGGCATAGGCCATTTCGACATTACCTCAGATGAACTTTCTGCTAGGGGCCTAATGCACTTCTACCAATAACAGATTGAACATTATCTCACAGAAGGCGTTCTGAGCTTGACTTGTACGTTTAGCAGGCACAAACTTTAGCTAGCTTTACCAGCTTCAAATGCAACTAGTAGACGACCAATCGATTCAGGATCTGGAGTTTGACGCGATAAAGCTCATCCTCCATGATTATTGCCATTCTGACAGTGCACGTTTGCGCGCGGTTGATTTGCATCCCCATGCCAATTTTAAGAAGCTCAAAGTCGAATTAGGCTTAGCCAAAGAATTTCACAGAATTAAAACGGAGGGATTCTCTGTAGCTCGTTTGGAATTTAATGAACTGCAGAGCCAAATAGATCTGCTCAAGATGAAAGGCGCTATGCTCGGTCTTGAGGCGATTCTCGACATCAAGTTGGCTAGTGGATTGACAAACGATTATCTCTCCTTCCTAAAAGAGAATGCAAAAGAGTTTCCATTGCTAACGGAGCTCATGGATCGTGTGTATTTCACGAAAGAAATTATTGATTCGATTGAAGCGATAGTAAATGATAAAGGAGTCGTGCGCGATTCTGCTTCTTCAGAACTGGAAGAGATCAGGCAGCGCTTGGCTAATACTCGCCGTCAGATCAGTCGAAACTTCAACCGAATCCTCAAAGAATATAAGTCCAAAGGTTGGCTGGCAGAAACCAACGAAGCCTTTCTAGACGATCGACGAGTACTGTCGGTCATCAGTTCGTACAAACGTCAAGTGAGAGGGCGTGTTCTTGGCACTTCAAAAACAGGCAATTGGACCTACATCGAACCTGAGGTGAACTCAGAACTTGCTTTTGAATACGAGCAGCTACAGGATGATGAGGGGGTCGAGATTCGTAGAATTCTGACCGAACTCACCGCCAAGCTTCGAGGACAAATTGATTTGATCAAAGGGTATCAATATTGTTTGGTCGAACTCGACTTTATAAATGCCAAAACTCGTTTAGCATTGGAACTCGAGGCCGATCTCCCGGGACTATCTGATGAAACTAAAATCGAATTAATTGAGGCCTACCACCCACTGCTCCTTTTGACAAACAAAAAGCTTGGGATAAAGACTTTACCTCAGCGAATCGAGATGGATAAGTTTAGCAGGATGCTCGTCATCTCTGGCCCCAATGCTGGAGGAAAAAGTATTACGCTCAAAACCGTCGGGCTCCTCCAATTGATGTTTCAATCTGCACTCCTTGTCCCCGTCGATCCCGTGAGTAAAATGTGTGTCTTTCAAAATATACTAACCGACATTGGAGACAATCAAAGCATTGAAAACCAGTTAAGTACATACAGTTACCGGCTTCAAAGAATGAAGCATTTCTTGCAGGTTTCCAACCGTAAAACGTTGCTTCTACTTGATGAATTTGGAACCGGATCGGATCCCGATCTTGGTGGTGCCTTGGCTGAAGTATTCTTCGAAAAATTGTACTCAACAAAAGCATTTGGCGTAATCACCACTCACTATTCGAATATCAAAACAAAGGCCGCACAGCTTAAAAACACCATCAACGGCTGCATGCTCTTTGACCAAGAATCGCTCGAGCCATTATTCAAACTTTCTATAGGACAACCAGGAAGTTCGTTCACATTCGAAGTCGCCGAGATCAACGGTATTAACAAAGAAATTCTAGATCTCGCCAAGTCAAAGCTCGATGGAAGGAAGGTGAAGCTAGACGCCATGATCACTGATCTTCAAAAGGAAAAGGGAAAGGTCGAACGCATCAATCAGCAATTCCTCATAGCCGAGCAAAAAGCTAAAAATGCTGAGCGCGAGTTTGACAATAAACGAAAAAAGTACGAAGACAAACTTTCCTCTCAAAACGATTTAATCGAGGCCAACAACCAATTTCTTGGAAAGGGCAAAAAGATGAATCAGTTCATCAAACTCTTCAATTCTGGAGGCGGCAACAGGCCTTTGATGGACGAGATTAGGAAGTACTTAGCTGTGGAAAAGACCAAACTTGAGGAGACCAGAAAGAAGACCAAGCTTAAAGAGAAAACCAAGAAAAGAAGGCAGCGCCAGAAGCAGGTGAAAAACAACATTGAATTAATCAAAATCGGCTGTACGGTAAAACTAACTCAGGGCCGTGAAAAAGGCACCGTATTGGAGCTCAACAACGGCACCGCCCTGGTAGCTTTTGGAGTCTTTAAAACTCGAGTTGAAGTAGCTAAACTCGAATTTATCAAGTAGGTATATACGACCGGCTTTATCGCTGGCTCATATATTTCTCAAAAACAAAGAATTTCTATCTCAATTGAGTGACGTGCCCATAGAAATAACGAGACTCATCAGCACCAAATAGACGGGCTTTGATCTGCCATATGTAAACATCATCCTGAACGTAGTAGCTACCGTTATCGCGGAAATCACCTAGCCACGGTTCGTCAGGATCGTTGGTCTCAAAAACCTTGATTCCCCAACGGTCAAAGACCTTGAATTCGTAGAACTGAATTAAATCTTTTCCTAGAAGCTGTGGCAAGAATACCTCGTTGATAAAATCTCCATCAGGGGTAAACGTATTTGGCACATACAGATCGAATTGATCATCCACAACTATGAGCTGCACAGCTTTATCCCAACACCCATATTCGTTGTACACCGTGAGCTCCACAGCGTAGCTGCCAGCTTCCAGAAAGGTATGCTCAGGATGTTGTTCTATTGAATTCGTTCCATCGTTAAAGTACCAATTCCAGTAGTGAGCATCGTAACTCAAATCCTCAAATTGGAAATGTGGATTGAGCACATTCACCTCGTCCGGGCTGTAGATGAAAAAGGCATTCGGAAGATTGTACACGCTGATGTACTGATCAAACTCAAGCGTATCAGCACAACCTTGATCGGTGGTAGCAATCAATGTGATATCGTAGACACCTGGATCTTGGTATACGTGAAGTGGATCCACTGCATTTGAAATGGTGCCATCGCCGAGATCCCATTCGTAGTCAATCGCCCCGTCAGTAAGATTGTTAAAGTTCACTTCGAGATCAACACAACCCGACTGAACATTTGTGGTGAAATTCACTTCAGGAAGAGGGTGAATAATGAAAACATCGTCTTCCGAAACTGTGCATCCGTATGAGTTGGTTGCTGTCAAAGAAATGGGGAAAGTCCCTACCTGATTAATAAACAAGTCCGGCTCAAAGAGATCGCTCGTTCCCAACAAGCCAAAGTTCCAGTCATAGCCGTTGGCAAACTGCGTGTTGTTGACCAAATCCAAGTTAACAGGGAAGTAGCAGCTTTCGCTAAGCCCCATACTGAAGTCGACAATTGGAGTTGGAGCCACAATCAGATTGAGCTCGAAAGTGTCCGCACAAAGCTCGAAGTTTTGGACGATCAGTGTGATAGTATACAACGCCGGTTCTGCAGTTTCGTTGAAGAAAGTATTGCTGACATTCTGTTCGTTGTCAGTATTGCCGTCGTCGAAATCCCATTCGTAGAATGTGCCGCCGATAGTAGTGTCCCAGAAGTCAACAACAAATGGACTACATCCAATATTCTCTTCAATTTCAAATCCGGCATCTGGCGCTGCAAAAACCTCAAAAGTCTGCTGAGTCATTGCTTCACACGCATTCCCTTGAGAAGATCCAACTAAAGTTATTGTGTACACTCCCCCATCATCATAGAGGTGCGTTGGATTCGTTAAATTCGTTTCTGGCGATCCGTCGCCAAAGTTCCAAACCACGTTGCTGACATCAGTCGATAAATTAATAAACTGAACAGGCTGATTCTCACAAACACTAGGCGCGTCTGTTTCAAAATCTAAGATCGGAGAAGAAAACACGGTGATTTCGACGAAGGTCGTGTCGTAGCTACAACCATTATTCACGAACTGGAACACCTGGTAGTCTCCAGCTTCAGTAAATGTGTGGATCGGGCTTGACTCATCACTTACGTTATCGTCATCAAAATCCCATTCGATAATCGTTCCATTTTCAGAGAAGTCTGTGAACGATACCGTGAGCGGATTACAACCCTCAATGATATCTGTATTAAAGAATGCAGTTACTGTATTTGGCAGCACAGTAATCGTATACTCCGCTGTGTCTTCGCCACATTCGTTGGCCGTAATAAGTGTAATCAAATAATCCGTCGGCTCATCGTCAGTCCAAAAGGTGTGATTGCCTGGCTCCTCAAGATCACTAGTCGTGTTGTCGCCAAAGTTCCATAGATACGTATCTGCATTACCAACCGTCGTGTTGTTGAACTCAACTGTAAACGGCGAACAGAGTTGATCTAAATTAGTTCCAAAACTAGCTACCGGCTGAGGCTGTACGATGACTTGATTATTCACAATCACCGATCCACAAAAATTCGTAGTCTCAAGTGAAATTGGGTAAATCAAGACATCTGAACCTTGCTGGTATGTCTGAGTTGGAGGCACTGCGTCCACGCTCGTCGTGATCGACAAATCCCAGAAATACTCGAGATACTGTCCAATAGATTCATTCTCAAAATCGACCTCTAAAGGAGCACATCCTTCTGCTGGAACCAAAGTGAAAGCTGGCAACGGTGGATCAATAATCTCATTGCTGATGGTCAAACTATCTTGGCAACCAAAATCGTTGCCAACGAGTAGTTCTACATCGAACAATCCTTCGTTGGCGTAGATGTAAGGTGGCTCAAATCCAGGAATGAGATCGTTATTTCCAAGGTCCCACATGTAGTTCGTCCCGCCAGTAGAAGTATTGGTCCAATCAACATTAGCATCCGTACACCCCATCGATGCAAGCGTAAAATCTGCTACTGGCACCGGATTCACCGACACCTCTTTCCATACCGTATCTACGCATGCTGTAGATGGATCGGTGTAGAAATAATAAACGTCATAATCCCCGGTTCCGATGTTCGGATCAAAGGTTCCTAAAGCTCCATCTGTGATTCCCGGGCCTTCCCAAATTCCTGGCACTGGTGAATAACCACTAAGGTTAAAAGCAGCCAAGTTTCCGCATATCACTTCGTCAGGACCTGGATCCATGATTGGTAGCGGATTAACCAAAACATCAACATCGTCTACACTATAGCATGTGCCCGATCCGTATTCAATCGTGAGGTTGAACGTGCCATCGCCTGTTACAAGCGGATCAAATATTCCGAGATCAGCATCTACAATTCCTGGCCCACTCCATGTGACATTTACACCCGGTGAGAACCCTTGCAAATGGTACTGTCCTTCATTCAAACAAAGCGTCTGGTCAGGGCCCGCGAGAGCTATTACGGGATCCACAACTTCAATTTCTACCGAATCGATATCGGCACAACCGACATCATCAGTAAACTCATAATAAACCCAATATGTTCCAACCCCTGGGGATGTAAACTCTCCTGCTGGATCTGTAATTCCAGGCCCGGTCCATTCTCCAATAGAAGGAAGAACTGGAATAGGCGAAAATCCGGTCAACAATTCAGCAATCGGCTGGTTACAAACCGTAATTGTAGGCCCAGCTTCCACCAAAGGGAGGGAATTGACAGACACTTGAACGTCATCACTACCTTGACATCCGACGTCATCCGTAACAGTCAAAGTATATACCTGAGTGGTAGCAGGATACGCAAATGGATCAGCTACATCTGTTTGATTTAACCCTGTGCCACCGGTCCAGTCATACGAGACTATCGGAAGATTATCACCGTCACCTGAACCCGACAACTGAACTCCATCTTCCTCACAAATAACTTCATCCGCACCTGCGTCTGCCGTAGGTAAACTGTAAACCGTCACCTCCACATCGTCTTGCGTTTCACAAGTACCAACTCCTATGATGTATGTAAGATCATACATCCCGTCCAAGTTTGGTGTGAAAAGGCCATCCGCAGTTACGTCAGTTCCAGTCCATACTCCTAGCTGGGGCAGTTGTACTGGATCGGCCGCCATACAAATCCCAAAATCAGGACCAGCATCAGCTTGCATAGGATTGATAACGTCAATCACGAGGCTATCGAGATTTTCGCAACCGATCGTATTCGTGAATGTGTAATAGAGTGTGAATGTCCCTTCGCCGGTTGGTGTGAATACTCCGTCAACATCAACATTTGGACCGCTCCATTCCCCTGTTTCGCCTGCTCCAGCAATCGGAGAGAATCCAATGAGTTGCTCCGGAATCGGCTGGTTACAAAGAACCAAGCCTGCACCAGCAGCGACAACTGGCACCGGATTGACCGTAATCTGCACATCGTCCGTGTGTATACAACCGTTGTCATCTGTGACTTCCAGTGTGTAAGTTCCTGTATTCGCAGGAAGGACCCAAGGGTCCAAAACATCATCTTCAGAAAACTCTGCGTTTGGAGTCCAAAGTGTTGAGGCATACGGTAATTCACCCCCATTGACCTGACCGCCTAATTGAACGCTATCTCCTTCACAAAGCACGAGATCTAGTCCAGCGTCTGCTGTAGGAAGTGCGAAGACCTCAACGACCATGTCATCTTGAGAGAGACATGAACCTCCACCTAAAGAATAGGTGAGAACGTATGTTCCATCAGGTGTTGGTGTGAAAACTCCTCCAGCATCGACATTTGGTCCAGACCAAACTCCTCCAGGCGAAGTTGTGTTAAGTTGAACTGTATTTCCAGTCGTACATAGTTCCATGTCCAAACCTGCGTTTGCGGCCTGGAGATCGATCACGTCGATAGTGACAATATCTAAACTGACACACCCATTGATATCCTCAAATGTGTATGTGAGGTCAAAACTTCCAAGTCCATTTGGAGTAAAAATCCCATCGGCAGACACGTTCGGACCGGTCCACGTTCCGGTCTCGCCAGCTCCAGCTACTGGGCTAAACCCAATTAATTGTTCTCCTATGGGCTGATCACAGAGCTGCACATCAACTCCTGCGTTGACAATCGGCAGTTGATTCACTTGAACGCTAACTAGTCCATTTCCAACACAGCCGTTATCGTCAGTAACCCAAACGTCGTAGTTGGTCGTGACCAGAGGTGAAGCTGTTGGATTTGGGATCTCATCATCATCCAGCGTTTCACTCGGTAACCACTGATAGTTGACATAAGGTTCTTGCCCTCCACTCACCTCAGCGCCAATGACAACATCATCCCCAGAGCAAATTTCAAATGCTTCAGAAGCAACAATGTTTGGAAGCGGATCAACATCTATGGTGATCGTCTGAGTGCCGGGACACCCAGCAACTGTATACCCAGTTACCGCGTAGGTCGTTGTGGTTATGGGGGTAGCCGTCACCACACTCCCATCTATTGTATTCAGTGTTGGATCAAAAACCCATGTGTAGCTATTGGCTCCAGAAGCAGTTAAAATTGACTGATCTCCATCACATAAATCGATATCCGTAGCGTTGATATTCACGACCGGGGGAGCCTGAACCAAAAGGGACTCTGACGCCGAGGAAGGTCCACAGACATTCTCAACTGTCAACTGTACTGTGAAATTCCCCGAAGAATTGTAGGTGATCGCCCCAGGATTGGATTGATTAGATGATGTTGGCGTACCGCCAATTAAAGACCATGTGTAGGATTCTATGGGTAGATTACAACCATCCACTGCTGCTGATGGACTTACACTTTCTCCCACGCAAATATCCGGAAGATCAAAAACATCCAGTTCAGGAACTGTGTTTACTGTCACAGACTCACTATCTATGAAGATTCCACAGGTGTTCTCCATTTCGTAGGAGATTGTATAAACACCAGCAGAATTGAAAGTAAAGATTGGCTCAAGCGAACTTGAGTTTGTTCCTCCTTCGTAGTTGAATGCGCCAGAATTAGGCACACATGGAGAATCTACATAATCAACTTCCCAAACTGCACTCAACGAACAAGGAATTCCTACTAAAGATGAATTGGCCGTATTGACTGTTAAAGGAATACATCCCACATTATCGCTCAACGACATATCTGGAGTTGGTGCACTTTCAATACAAATTTCTTGTTCCCACGTTGTCTCATCACAAGACAGCAAAGGATTTCCTGAGTTTCCTGCTGTAAGCGTCACCGTGTACGTTCCTGCTGTCGTATAGACATGCGATTCAGAAGTAGTCGGATCAGAACCATCACCGTAATCCCACTCGTAGTATGTCCCTTGATTACAATTCAGGTTGTATCCTGGAATAGAAGTATTGGTGAAGGGGACACTTGTGCTGACGCAAGCGACCGCCGGACCAATAAACGAAGCCAAAGGCGGTGAGTAAATCTGGATTGGAGATATCGTTGCCTCCGAAGGTATTGGGCAGTTGTTTTGGGCAATGATGCTAAATATGAAGCTGCCTGGACAAGAAGAAGTGGAGTAATCATGACATACCGAAGCTGGAGGAGGGTGTGACAATGTTTCTGTCGCTCCACCATCGCCGTAGTCCACGATGTAAAAAGTAGACGGGTGATTAGCTACATAGTTACTCAAGTCGAAGCACATTTCCACGGGTCCACATTGAAGAGTGTTACCATTCGTTCCAGCGCCTATCGCCGGGTTCGTAATATTGGTGACGTCGTATGTCTGTGTGTCTTCACAACCATTGGCATTTGTCACCGTGTATGTTAATTCCCATATGTCAATCCCATCGTAGATGTGCTCAAAACCTGAAGGAGAGGCACCTGAATCGTAAGGAGCTGTGCCATCTCCCCAATCGATGTAATAGTTGATTATTCCAGCAGGCGTACTATTATCAGTCACGTACGCGTAGAACTGATCAATGCCGATACATTGAGTGAAATTCACATCTTCATTAAGAATGGCGGTAGGAACCTCTTCAACAGTCACCGTTTGTGTAGAACTAGAAGTACAACCGTTTGCCGCTGTGATCGCGAGTGTAACATCAAATACCGACGTTCCATTTCCATCAGCAACAAAAACATGATCGGGATCGGAATTCGTACTTGAGTTGTTTCCTCCGCTCTCTGGATTATCAAAATCCCATTCGAATTCGCATCCTAGACATCCCGAGCTTTCATTGACAAAATTGACAGCCGTTCCGGCACAATCATCATCCGGTCCAAAGCTAAAGTCAGCATCCGGAGCAGGCAAGACCGTGATAGTAACTTGATCCGTATCCTCACATGAAGAACTTGTTTCAAGAGTAACGGTATACGTTGTGGTATTGGAAGGGCTAACAGTGGGATTGTCTTCATCGGCAGCTCCATTGTCCCATGTAACCGTTGGGTTTGCTCCTTGGATCACCGTTGGGCTACCACCAAGAACAACAGATTCACCCTCACATATAGTTTGATCAGGACCTGCATCTACTTCACATTGACCTTTTGAGAATAAAGCCAAGCATAAAAATAGCTGGCATAGGATGGATAAACGAAAGAATTTCATGTGAGTGAAGGGCTACAAGTCATTCATTTTCAATGGCTAAACTAACGAATCCGAGTTCCGATATAAAAAAGTTTAGTGCCCGATTAAATACATGACGAATAGGACTTATGAATATTTGCTACCGGAGCATATTAAAACCTTTTGAGCATAAAAAAGCCCCGATCCGATTATTTGATAATCAGATCGGGGCATAAAATCGTTAGGCGCTTAAATTACTGTCACCTTCTTCGTCACCTGCTGACCAGTTGAAGTAGTAAAAGTGAGGTAGTAAATACCATCAGACATGCCTCTTAGATCGAGTTCTCCTGAATTGAATCGCGTGCTCTCAACTCCCATCAATTGCCCCATAGCATTGTAAATTTTAATCGAGCTTAGCTCAAATCGCTTTGGAATGCTGAAAGACACGATATCCGAAGTTGGATTTGGGAAAACCGTAACATCATCAAACTCTAATTCTACGACTTGAAGCCAAGACTGGTCACAGTTTGGAGCAAATGCCCCGAAAAGCTCTTCAACACCTGAATTGGAAGGATCGAGAACTTCTTTCAAATCCGTCGTGGCGTTGTTGTTGTTATCCCAGTGATAGCTCATTTTACCATACCAATCTGGCGACGTATTACTCACACATCCTTGCTGTGGGTTTTCCGAGCCCTCACAACAAGAGCTTCCACCAGTCAAGGTTCCCACAACTTGTCCCCAAGTGTTCCAAAGCGGCGATCCTGAAGAACCGCCTTCGGTTACACCGTGATCGGTTTCAGTAGCAATCCAACTCACTCTCCAGTGCGACCCACTAGCAAAACCCCATGAATCACTAACGATAGGGCTGTCGTAGCTCGAGATCTTCTTGGTATCTCCAGATGGGTGGTGAGTTCCAATACCCCATACACTGCCCGTTCCACTTGCATCCCAGCCCGCATAGAAAATTTCCCAGCCTTCCAAGATGTCATCTTCTACTTCATAAACAGCGTAATCTGAACCTGATTGGCCTCCACCGTCATTGCTGTGACCTAGAGACAACACTCCAGTTCTATTATGTGAACTGATGCTTGCTCCCGATCCGCAGCCGGTTCTTTCGTAATTAAAACGAACTTGCATCAACAAAAGATCCGCATTACTGACACCTTCAGTACAGTGGTATGCTGTGAGCATGATCTGACGACAATCGAGTTCCGTGTTATTCATCATAACCCCGGAGCATAAGAACAAGAATTGTCCGTCCGTGATTCTCATTCGAGTTGTAGAATTAATTTGCCCCATGTAGCCATCGCCTTCCGGACATTTCACATCAACTTCACACGGCTGCGATCCGCCACGTTTCTCATCTCTGTAATCAAAAATATGTGTATAGTAGTGACCGAATCCATGCGTTGAAAGCTGCAATTCACCCACAACATCTGCAGGTTGATAGTATTCAAGCACAGCCGTATCTCCAAAAACTTCCGACGTTCCCATGTAGCCATGGTCGTTATTGTCAGTATGATCGTAAGGCCCATCGGAAAATGATCGATCTGCGGACCAAACCCAAAGTTTTGCTCCTTCCGGAATATAATATTGATCAAAGAACACCGAAACCGCTAACGCGTCGGATGAAGTGAACTTCAGTCTCCACATCTTACTTCCATCGTCAAAATGCGTCCAAGTTCCCGAGTTGTCTGGACTAACATCTTCAAATGCAATTCGTCCGTAATTCTCACGTCCAGTTTCTCGCTCGATCAAAACGTCCTCAGCAAGAAGAGCATCATGATCAAAAGTCTCAACATCCAATACTTCCAAAGCATTCAAGTCTGCATCGGCATAATGCCAGCTAAATGGTGCTATAGTCGTCTCTTGAGCGCTCAGTGATACAACGATAAGCGCAAAAACTAAAAGGGTAAAATTCTTCATATGATATATTCAGGTTTTAGGGATGAACCCTTGAAAATTCGGACGCGAAGATACTTGAAACCAATCATCTGTATTATCACGAATATGCCACTTCTCGGAATTTCAAGAAAACAAGACAAAGACGTAGATCTATACCCTAGGTCATCAAATTTCGATCGGGCCATTTTTATTGCTGATTCCGCTCGATATTAATAGAAGTCAAGCTACCCCCATCATTTCGGAGAAAAGTTACATTTGGGCTTAACCTTTTTTAGCTACGGGAGTAGAAGGTTAGGCACGAACTTTACGGGGTCCATTACCCTAAGCGCATCTTTATGAAGAAAATCGGATTGTTTCTATTTACAACTCTACTCATCTCTGCTGCAGTTTCAGCCCAACGAGGTGATCCTAAAGCAACATCGGAAAAGTTTAACACACTGCTTTACTATATAGAAAGCATGTACGTGGATTCTACTGATACCGAGGCGCTCGTTGAACATGCCATTCGAAATTTGCTCGAAGAGCTGGACCCGCACAGTGTTTATATCAGTAAGGAAGAATTGCAGGAAGCCAACGAACCTCTTAACGGAAGTTTTGAAGGCATCGGCGTTCAATTCAACATTGTAAAAGACACGATTTACGTCATATCCCCTATCTCTGGCGGCCCTTCGGAAAAGCTTGGAATACGAGCTGGCGACAAAATTATTGAGGTCGAAGGTGAGGCAGTAGCCGGTGTCGGAATTACAAATAATGACGTCAGAAGACTACTCAAAGGACCTAAAGGAACACGGGTTGGTGTTGGAATCCAGAGAAAAGGAATGAACGATCTTCTCGACTTCACAATCACAAGAGACAAAATTCCAATTTTCTCTGTCGATGCAACTTTCATGATCGACGATGACATTGGATACATCAAGGTGAACCGATTCGCAAAAACAACGTTGCACGAGTTGAGAGAGTCTATGGCTGACTTGAAAGACGCTGGCATGAAGCAGCTTATCCTTGATCTACAAGGAAATGGTGGCGGATTACTTTCTACAGCTATCGATATGGCCGACGAGTTTCTTTCTGACGACAAACTGATCGTCTACACCGAAGGACGCACGTTCCCAAGAGAGGATACGCATGGAAAACGTGACGGAAAATTCGAGAAAGGCAACTTGATTGTATTGGTAGACGAAGGTTCAGCATCAGCAAGCGAAATCGTTTCGGGTGCAGTTCAAGACTGGGATCGAGGTTTGATCGTTGGTAGACGTTCATTTGGAAAAGGTCTAGTTCAACGGCCGGTTCCGCTTCCTGACGGCTCTGCCGTGCGTTTAACCGTTCAGAAGTATTACACTCCTTCAGGACGTTGTATACAGAAACCATACGAGGATGGCGTGGATGCCTATCGTTCAGAAAAATACGAGCGCTACTTGACTGGCGAACTGCTGAGCATGGAAGGAATCGACCTACCAGACTCTTTGCGCTATGAGACAAAACTAAAAAAACGAAGTGTTTACGGTGGTGGCGGAATCCTTCCAGACATTTTTGTGCCTATTGACACGACGTATCAAAGCGATTTCTTCTCCGCCATACTACGTGCTGGTATTACTAACGAATTTGCTTTAAATTTTGTTGATCCCAGAAGAGATCAACTTTCCCAGCAATTTCCAACTATGGATGATTTCTTAACAGATTTCGTAGTCTCTGAAGAGATGATGTTGGATTTGGTTGAGTTCGCGGAAGCACAAGAAGTTGAATATAATGCCGAGCAGTATGCTCTATCCGAGTTTGCTATTAAAACTCGAGTGAAAGCACTTATTGGTCGAAACTTATACGATTATAGCGCGTTTTACAAGGTTGTTAATGTGCTAAACCCTTCATACAGAAAAGCTGTAGAGATCCTTCAAGACGGTTCCTTTAAGAAAATGAATCTTGCCTTTTCGGACTTCTAAAATGAAGTGAAAATAGAGATTAGCCAAAACGGCTGCGGATTTTTAAATTTGTGGCCGCTTAGAAAATAAAAATCAAAACAATGAGTAAAGGAATTCAAATCGGACTACTGGCTGTAATAGCCATTCTTTTGGGTGTCGTTGCCTACTACGCGATGTCGGAAAATGACGGCTCAGCAAGTAGACCGATCACAGAAGGTGAAGGGTATGAAGCAGCTGCAACGAAGCCTGTTCAACCTGTCGACAATACTGGTAAGCCAGACAAGTATGATCCGCTTAAACAACAAAAGGACAGCCAATCAGCAAACCTTCCAGCAACAACAGTTTCATTTCAGGAAATGGAGTGGGATTTTGGAGTAATTGACGAAGGTGATTCCCCAGACCACACTTTTTGGTTCACCAACACGGGTACAAATCCACTGGTGCTAGAAAGCTGCAAAGGCTCTTGCGGCTGTACTGTTCCTACTTGTCCTAAAGAGCCAATTCCTCCGGGAGGAACTGGTGAGATTCAAGTGAAATTTAATTCTAAGAACAAGAAAAATAAGCAGACAAAGAAAGTTACCGTAACGGCTAACACTGATCCGATTCAGACTATTCTGACGATCAAAGCTGACGTTACTCCAGCTCCAGAGGAGACTAAAGAGTAATTTGCTTTAATAAGATTTGTGAAGCCATCTTTCCAATTTCAACGGAGAGATGGCTTTTTTTACCGTGAAATTTTGGCTTGCCATATCGCTCTTGACTCTCTCGCTTTCGATAGCGAGTCAAGATTGTCGTGAACGTCTTCAGGTAAACTTCTCAGATGGTGAAATTCTTGAATACGAACTAGTCTACAACTGGGGATTGATCTGGGCTAAAGCTGGCTATGTAACGTTCTCAGTCAACGACACATTGGTAAACGGGGTTCGCCATTGGAATTTTAGAGGGAATGGCACCTCCGCTCGACATTGGGACTGGTTCTATAAAGTGAGAGCTAATTACGAGTCCATTTCCGATCTCGGAATGCACTCGAAGAAGTTTGAGCGTACGGGTCAAGAAGGATCCCACTTGTACAATCGCGAGTACATTTTGCATAACGATCTTTGTCAATATTCTTTTTTAGACGAAGAAGGCATCGTACGTTCGAAGACTTTCGCAATCCCACCCTGCTCTTTTGATGTAATGACGGCAATCTACTACTGCCGTTCAATGCCCTATAACGAATTTGAAATCGATGAAATCGTCCCCCTCAATCTGGTACTAGACGGAGCGCTGAACACCTCTCACGTCAGATATATCGGAAAAGAAAGATGGACGGACCCGAATACGGATATCGAACACAATTGCATCAAATTTAAACCCATGCTCATCGATGGAACAGTGTTCAGGGAAGGCGAAAGCATGACCGTATGGGTTACTGATGACAAAAAACGAGTTCCCGTTTACGTCGAGACGGAATTGGTGGTGGGTAAAGCAAAAGTGTTTCTGATCAACTACCGGTCTGGGAAGTAGCTATTTCAGCAAGTCATCGACCATTACAGCGAAATGGCGATCTCGTTCTGTAATTAGATTCCCTTCATCGTGTGTCGACAGCCTAATTTCCACTTGATTGTATACGTTTGACCAATTGGGGTGGTGATCTAAACGCTCTGCGATGAACGCTACTCGAGTCATGAAAGTAAATGCCTCTTGAAAGTCTTTGAAGTTGAAACTTCTAACCAGCTGATTATCTATTTCTTTCCACATAAACTGAACCTTGGTATCTCTCAAAGGTATCGAATTGGTTTCATAATTTAGGCCTTCCAAAACCCGTGCGGATGATTCCGTTTTCCCCTCCTCGTATTGACGATGAAACCATTACTGCTGTTAGCAATGCACTCCGATCAGGATGGATCACAACCGGTCCGCGCACAAAGAAATTTGAGGCGGAACTGGCAAATTTCCTTCAGGCGCGAAAAGTAGCTTGTATGGGCTCTTGGACTGGAGGAGCTGAATTGGTACTAAGATGGTTTGGAGTTGGCGAAGGAGATGAGGTATTGTTACCAGCATATACATACGCCGCTAGCGCAAACGTGATTTGCCATGTTGGAGCTAAACCGATATTGATTGATTCGAAGCCTGGAGATTTTAATGTCGATATGCAATCCATGCTGGATCGAGTTACTTCAAATACAAAAGCATTGATGCCAGTTGATATCGGAGGAATTCCCGCAACAATGAAAAGTGTTCAGGGAGAGCTACCAAACTTAATTTCGCCAAACAATGCTGTCCAGGACAATCTTGGAAGGCCTCTAGTTTTTTCAGATGCCGCGCACTCTATCGGTGCTAAAATTAACGGCACTCCTGCCGGGTCGACTTCTGACGTCGCTGGATATAGCTTCCACGCTGTCAAAAACCTCACAACGGCTGAAGGTGGTGCGCTCGCCTTCTACAATGAAAATCTCGACGCAGAGGCCGTATATAAGTGGTTTATGAAGATGTCACTTCATGGCCAATCCAAAGACGCTTTGGCGAAAACCAACTCGGGCGGCTGGAGATATGACATCGATGAACATGGATACAAATGCAACATGACCGACATCCAAGCGGCAATTGGCCTAGTGGAATTGGCTCGTTATGAAAATGACATGCTGAGACGACGGGCGGACATCTGTTCACAGTATGATACTGCTTTTGGAGAGTACGATTGGGCAGAATTAAGACCAACTCCGCAGGGCGTTGAATCGTCCAATCACCTATACATGCTTCGAATACGAGAAATAAGCGAAGCTCAACGTGATAACATAATTGATAGAGTTTTAGCCTCTGGAGTTTCAGTAAATGTGCACTTCATGCCTCTTCCTATGCTGACAGTATTTGCTCGGATGGGATACAAAATGGAAGATTATCCTAATGCCTTCGACGCGTATTCTAGAGAAATTAGCCTGCCCGTATACTATGATTTGACCGACGATCAAGTTGATCAGGTAATCGGCACTGTTGTGAAGGCGATTCAAAAAGTCCTTGGGTGAAGCGCATTATAGACATCCTAATCGCCCTTTTTCTTCTGGCGACATTATTTCCCTTCATGATTCTGATTGGAATCTTGATCGTATTGTCTAGCAATGGCCCGGCGCTGTTTAAGCAAATACGCGTAGGCCGAAACGGGAAGAATTTCAGCATCCTTAAATTCCGTTCCATGCGAACTAACACCGAGCATCAAGGTCAACTGACAGTTGGCGGGCGAGATCCACGCGTCACTCGAATCGGCTACGTGCTAAGGAAATTTAAAATTGACGAATGGCCGCAGCTGTGGAACATTCTAGTAGGTGAAATGAGCTTCGTCGGTCCAAGGCCAGAAGTACCTAAGTATGTCCAGATGTACAACAATCAGCAGAGAAGAGTCTTGGACGTCAGACCAGGCTTGACCGACTTGGCCTCAGTAGTCTATTTCTCGGAAAATGAGATTCTAGAAAAAGTGACCGACCCCGAAAAGGAATACGTCGAAATCATAATGCCTGCCAAGCTCAGCCTAAACTTGCAACACATTGACTCTCAAAAGATTGGAAAGGATATTAGAATTGTATTGATGACACTATCTCGGCTTATTCGACGGCCTGAGGTGTGAAGATTTCCAATAGACATTTCAACTCTTCAACCTTGTCCTCTTTACCCATTTGAGCATAAGAGTAGATTAAATTGTTAATCATCCTGCTGATGATCTCACCGTTTGTACAAGGCTGATAATAGCCCACCTTTTGCGGAAGCTCCAAATAGTTCAGGAATTCGTCGACCTCGTTTCTATGAATCATCGTACCACCGGTAAATGGGTTGATGTAGAATAAGATTCGGTTTTCACCTTTCTGAACGTTTCCTTCGCCTACCATGCTTCCTTCGTCAACCCATGCCAGGATGAAGTGATTAGGAAGATTCACTCCGTAAATAGGAACTTCGAGGCTGTGTGATAAAATTCGATAAAGGATGGCCAACGAAAGCGGATTGCCCTTTTTCGAACTCAACACATCAGCGATAAAAGAATTCTGTGGTGATGAATAGTTGTTCTTATTCCCCTCAAATCCATGTACGGCGTACAGAATATGATTGAAAATATTTACTGTCTCAAGTGCCGTTAGATTATCATTCAGCTCAAGCCAAATATCTTGGCGAAGCTTTGAAATCTGACGTCTCAGTTCTTGTTCGTCGAAAGAAGGATATTGATATCTATTGATGAGAAGAACCCCATCAAGTAGGTCGTTATCGTCAGTCTCGTGCCATGCACGAAGTCGACTTTGCACTTCATCAAACTGAATAGAGTGAATGAGCTTTTCGACTCTATTTTGGAACAGTTCACCAAAATTGTGCCCCTCCCAATAGCGCTCTAATTGAGGAATTACAGCGGGCCCATGTGCAGCTAATTCCTTCTGAACATGAGAAAAAATGCCCGGATCGGGATCTTCGATTAATGTGATCAATGCGTCGATTTCACTTGTACTCATCCTTGGCTTATCAGGTTGTGATTTGGATTGAGCCAAAAATAGACGCGAGTATGTCGAGGGATGGGAATCGAAAAAGTTGTTTTAAACCTCAGCGTGTTAATCTGCTCAGTATCAGATCAATAAGCTTATCAACCACGCCAGATGGATCATCTGAAAATTCACCTAAGGCCCGGTTGGCAAGGATTGCACAAACCGTGACGCACTTGTGTCCCAACATCGTGGACAAAGCATAGATTCCTGCACATTCCATCTCAAAATTGGTCATTCTGAATCCTGAATGAGTAAAAGTCTTGTACAGTCCGAGTAATTCAGGGTGGGATAACTCGATGTTCACCTGGCGTTGTTGGGGTGCGTAGAAGCCATTTGCTGTGAGCGTAATCCCAGACTGGGCAAAATCAAATAGCTCAAGTAATTCGGTTGTCCCGGCGGAACAATAGGGATAGGCAAATCGCTTGGGCCAATTGCAATGTAAATAGAATGCTTCGGCCAAGCGTTCTTCTTCTTGCGTCATTTCGGCGTTGTAGTGCCACGGGACTCCGTCTGTGCCAATAGCAAAGGCCGATGACACATAAGAACCCACTGGAATATCCGATTGCATAGTACCGCATGTGCCTATCCGCACAATCTCAAGCTCGCGTATTTCATCTCTGACTTGGCGCGTTATGGGATCTACATTTGCCGCGGCGTGGAGCTCATTAATGAGAATATCGATGTTGTCAACGCCGATTCCGGAAGAGACAACCGTTATCCGCTTACCGTTAAGAGACCCCGTATGGGTGCAAAATTCTCGGACTCTTTTGGTGAATTCTATTGTATCGAACCTAGAAGAGATGGTCTCTACTCTATCGGGGTCACCCACAATGATCACGGTATCGGCGATTTGATGGCCGTGCAATTGCAGATGGTAGACTGATCCATCATCGTTGAGGATTAACTCCGAATCGCTAATTCGATCAATTGGCTTGTAGTTTGTGGGCTTCACTCGCCAAAGAAAGTAAAATCATGATATGAAGAGATAAACTCCACTTACAAGAAATCGGTCATTTCAGGTCATTTTTCGAAAAATGAGGGTCATTCTGGCAGAAAAACTGTGTAAAAGCAGACTGGAATAGAAATTGAGACACGGTGTGAAAGGAAACTATAGACAGCAATTACATAGGAAGCTGCTCGAGTCTGCTGATGGCTTTTCCCTCGAAGATGAGTGTATAAAACTTCTCCGGCTCGATGCTAAAAAGGTTGAACAGGTTGAAGCATGAGCTGCCTTGAAAGCTAGAAGGAGAAGTGCCTGTTTCATTGTTTTCCAGAGATATTCGCTAAAATTAGCAATGCCTGTGCAAGGTGTAATTCCATTATCAATACTTAACAATGGCAATTTCAGAAGGAAAAAGAGTGTACGACGCCTTGTTGGTGACCCTTTCGTTTTTAGCGATCTGCTGGGTTTTGTGGTTATCTGAAGAGTATCTCGGATTTCATACACGATCATTTGGAATGCACCCTCGTACTTGGGAAGGGTTATATGGGATGATTTCCATGCATTTTCTTCACGGCGATTTTGACCATATCTGGAAAAACAGCCTCAGTTTCTTGGTACTGAATAGCTTGCTGTTCTATTTCTATCGAGGGTTGAGCTGGAGAGTATTCATTAGGCTAATGATTTTCGGCGGAGCTGCCCTCTGGGTTATTGGACGACCAAGCAACCATATAGGAGCCTCTTTGTTGATTTATGGACTAGCCTCTTTCATATTCTTTTCAGGAATCTTCAGAAGAGGAGACGAATTGATGCTAAGAATCTCCTTGGCGGTGGCATTTATTTACGGAAGCATTATCTGGTGGGTACTCCCGATTGACCCTCAAATTTCTTGGGAAGGCCACCTTGCCGGCGCTCTAGTCGGAGTTATCCTTGCTTGGCACTACCGCGTAAAAGGTCCTAAAAAGAAAAAATATCAATGGGAGATTGACGAGGAACTAGAGCAGGAAAGGCTGGAGAACCTGGGAGATGATCCAGTAAACACGACCGCAGAACTTGACTGGGATTGGGAATATAGGCCGACATCAGATGGGTCGATTGGCAAAGACTGATGAGAATGTAATGCTACGCCAAGGATTAATTGTGTGAAAAAGGAAAACCCCTTCCGCATGAGCGAACGGGGTTCAACATTATATCTTGGTTTTGGTCTTGGTTCTTCTTTGTGTGGAGTCCTATAGTTAGATAAACCAAATCTCCATCCGATAAATTTAATAAGTTGATTAGCTGTTCAGCATAACCGGCATCACCAGCATCAAAATATCTTCTTCGTCTACTTTCTTTTCTGCTGGGACTAAGATACCTGCGCGATTAGGGGCACTCAACTCGATCACTACATTCTCGCCTGACATATTTCCGAGCATATCAAGAAGAAATCTAGAGTTGAATCCAATCTCCATATCCTCACCATCATAACTACATGTCAATCGCTCATTCGCTTCGTTGGCAAAGTCCAAATCCTCAGCGCTGATAGTAAGTTCCGCACCGTTGATTTGAAGTCTTACCTGATGAGTCGTCTTGTTAGCGAAAATGCTCACACGCTTGATCGAGTTCAACAAATCCTGACGACCAATAGTCAACTTGTTTGGATTGTCCTTTGGAATAACCGCCTCGTAATTCGGGTATTTACCTTCGATCAAACGACACATGAGATTAACATTGTCAAACGCGAAAACCGCATAAGAATCTGTGTACTGGAGATTTACTGCCGATTCAGCACTAGCGGTAATGCCTTTCAAAAGGCTTAACGGCTTCTTTGGGATGATAAACGAAGCGCCCTTATCTGCTTTAGCATCCGTTCGTGAATAGCGAACAAGTCTGTGAGCGTCAGTGGTTACAAAACGAATAGAATCTTCGTGCAATTCAAAGAAGATGCCCGACATAACCGGTCTCAACTCGTCATTTCCAGCAGCAAACAAGGTTTTGTTGATCGCAGCAGAGAGAATGTCTCCGTCCACTTCAACAGTCGAAGCCGCCTCCATTTCTGGAGCCTTTGGAAACTCTTCTCCGTTTTGGCCGGCGATCTTGTATTTTCCAAAATCCGAACTGATCTCAACACCAAACGTCTTGGGATCAATCGTAAATGTTAGGGGTTGCTCAGGAAATGTCTTAAGCGTATCCAATAGGATTTTCGCTGGGATAGCAATTGTTCCATCTTCTTTCGCTTCAATGGCCATTTTCGTGGTCATCGTTGTTTCCAAATCTGAAGCGGAAATACTCAATTCCTTATCCATAATCTCGAAAAGGAAGTTGTCCAAAATAGGTAGCGTATTACTTGAATTAAGAACGCCGCTTAGGATTTGGAGCTGTTTCGATAGAGCCGAACTGTTGACTAAGAACTTCATTTAGTAGCCTCTTGTTTTTAGTAATTAGGGAGGCAAATATAACCTAACTGTTGAGTTTAAAAGAGACGCTGCGTAGCGTCTTTCAACGCTGTATCAACAGCCTCAATTTTTAAATACTTGAATAGGAGCAAATTCTAGCGAGAAACCTCGATGCGAATCGGATTGCAGTGCCACACTTTTCCTGTGACATCTCGAACTTTAACATCTTCAATCCACATATCTTCACCAATCTTCGCAGCACTAACGAACGGTCCAACTTTTGGATCTTTTTCTAGCCTTGGGTTAGAGCCTATTCGATCGAAGACATTGCCATCCTTCTTTTTGATCACCATCTTATAGCTGACGAGGGTCAGCGGCATTTGAAACAAGAAATCATCAGCGTATTGAGGTTTGATGCTACTACGCGCCAATTCAAATGCTGAAGCTGAGACTTGGTGCTTTTCTCCCCGAAAAGTAATCGACGGCTCAGGAAGCGATTTAACCCTAAACTTCATCCTCCCCATTTCCTTCATTCCACTTTCCAATTCAGCAGAAACGATCACATCAATCTCACGTGGCGTGCTGGTTTTCAACGAGGCTTCATATTGTCCCTTTCCTGTTCTCTTAACCCTATTTCCCCCAGAGATTCTCACTTTAACTTTATTGTCAGGAATGCCGGGAACCGAAATCGAAAGTGGGTTTTTCGGGCCAATGTACATCACGTTCATTTTGGTGGCGCTCACTGTGGCAGTGGGCTTGGCAACTAAAAACTCTGATTCAAAGGGAAAGAGCTGCGCATTTCCCTGTTTGTCGTAGACTTTAACGGCTCCGGCATACGAATGGACACCATCACTGGTCGGTTTTATAGAATACTTCCCTACCCCATCTATAACGTCCAAGGATGTTGTCGCGCCCCTAAATGTGCCCGTAGCTTCATCAAAATCCCCCAATATTACCTCCGGAGCTGAAGTAGTGCTGTAAGCCATCAGAGCGATGTCTGAAACATATTCCTGACCCAGGACCACGTAATCTCTCCTGGGAATAGCTTTGGCAAGAACTGTGTCGATTGGAATGTCTTCTACATCAACCATGGCCAACAGCGAGCTTCCCGCGCTGAATTCTAGGTTTCTCGTATCGTTCTGAATTTTGGTAAGAATGGCCACGACCGCAGCTAGGGGAGATTCAAAAAAAGTGTGCATCTCCCAATTCATTACACCATCTTCACTCACATGATCAGAGAAATCAAACGTCGTTTGCGGTGGTGCTCCAGGCAAATCGGCGAAGTGGTTGTGAACCGATCGTTCAAATTTTTCCAGTTTCAACTTGAGTGCATGAGCCTGGCCTGAACTACCATCTTCCCTACGGCCAATCATTATTCGAGTGGCATCGTCGTATCTATCCATAGCCTCCACATAGGAAAGTGAGATAGTATCGGCGACCGCGAGGTCAATACCTTCGGTAATTGACACTAATTCTGATTTTAGCGAATCAACCCAATTCACGATTTCGTCGGATTCTTTCTTGATGGTTTGGGCCTTCTTCCAGTATGAATCTACCTTCTGAGGATCCAAATTGTGGGCGAATTTGAAATCGGCATACATCGCTGACGCTCTCGACTCCGTGGCTTCTTTCGAAATTTCGTTTCCTTCATTGAGAACTACAAAGGCATCGAGAACTTCACGTTGGACGTTTAAAGCGAGCATCGCGGTTAGCACCAGATACATCATACCGATCATTCGTTGTCTTGGGGACATGTTTTTCTCAGCCATTTCATTACGATTTTTAAGCGATTAACTAATATGATCGCTCAAACCAATCCGGCCACGGGTTTCACAGTCCTTTCAAGAAAATTCGAATTACCAGATCGGAATGAGTGATCAGCTGTTGAATGAGAGTTGACCGAAACGGAACAATCTTGAGATCCTGTGCAACCCATTTGATGTTGAAATCATCTTATAAAAAGCACATTGGTCGTAGAGTGATAAGAACCAAGGCATTATATTTACAATCAAGAAAACTAAAGATCATGATTAAAAGATTCCTTACTATCGCGGCTTTTGCAGTCGGAATGTTGGCTACAACAGGGCTTTTTGCTCAAGATGACATTGTGATCTTGATCAACAATGAAACATCTCGTCAGCAGCTTTTTGAATTAAGACAAGAATTGGCTGCGTCAAACATTAACTTCCTGTACACTCCGGAATTTAACTCTGAACGCAAATTGACATCTATCATGGTGGAAGTAACTACTCAAGATGGATACAGCGGAAATTATCAGACGTCATTAATGGACGACAATAAGAAGGTATACATCATTCGCAAATTCGCTGCCGACGCTGACACGCCATTTTGCGTTGGTGACTGCGGAGATTTCGTGGAGTAATTAAGATATTCATTCAAACGCCATCTACTTTCGCGATTTATCGGGCAGGTAGGTGGCTTTTTTATATATCAAGTATTATGTCAGTATGCGAAAGTCTTTTTTTTACGTTTTATTCATCCTCTTAGCTTCGTTTTCTTGCCAAAACCTTGATATAACAGGCGATGCAAAAGAGATTGTCAGGTCTTCAAATGGAAGGACTGAGGCTCCTACGCTACAAAGCCTGATTTCCCCAGACGCTTCTGTAACGAAGCTGGTGAGCGACATGAAGTTCACAGAGGGTCCAGTCTGGTTGCCGAAGGACAAGAAGCTCGTCTACAGCGACATCCCCAGCGCAAAGCTCATGGAGTGGAGCGAGGAATTCGGCCTCAGGCTCTTCAGAAAGAGCCCAAACCCTAACGGTAACCTGCTCGATAGAGAAGGAAGACTACTTACTTGTCGGCACGGCGCACGGGACATCGTGCGCACAGAAAAAAACGGTGATATCACGGTTCTCTGTGACAGCTTTGAAAAAAAGCGCCTCAACTCACCGAACGATCTCGCCGTTAAGTCTGACGGAACGATCTGGTTCACAGATCCACCATGGGGCTTGACGGATTACCCCAATGGGAAGGAGCAATCAGAGAACTATGTGTTTCGCTTGGATCCAAAGACAAAGAAGGTAACGATCCTCTTGAAAGGCATCATGCCAAACGGGATCGCCTTCTCGCCTGATGAGCGACACATCTACATCGCAGATACGGGCGGCAACTGGCATCCCGACGAGTCTCTCCGCGAATTACCGGCTACAATCGCTGCCTATCAGGTGAAGGATGATGGAACGTTAAACCCTAAACCAGTTTGGAAAGTAGAAGGTTTCTGTGACGGGATGTGTCTCGATGAATTAGGTAACATATACACCACCGCTCGCGAGGGCATAAGGGTTCTCTCAGTTGATGGCAAGGTAATCGGGACTATCGAGGTCCCCGAATCTCCAACCAACTGCTGCTTTGGTGGATATAACTACAAGACTCTATTCATCACAGCACCAACATCTCTTTACTCAATTGAGCTCGCGATCTCTGGAGACATACTCCAAAAGAAACAGTGAAATAGTACCGAGAATAATGGCAGCAAAATCCAGCTAAAGAAATAGTCCTCCAATAAATGAATAGTCTTTGAACTACGTAGATTTTTGGACATGCTTAATCCTTACCGAGTATCGATGTGATTTTCATTTCGGCACCTGCTAAGCGTTCTTGGTGTTCCTTCGAATCTGATTGATGATCCGTTACCTTCCTTAACTTTTCAATCTGAAAATTCCGATCAATGAGTGAATCCGACATGGACGCAGTTTGAAATTTCTCCCAAATAAATTCCACAGTTTGCAATGAAGGGTGAAGCATGTCATCAGCGTAAAACCGGTAATCTCGTAGCTCATCTAAAACCAATTCATAAGCAGGAAAATAATGGCAATTGGCGAAAGACGACGTCAGCTCATCACAGGCAATTCTCAAATGCGATTTGCTGACTTGATTCTGAATCGCACCATCTTTCCAATGGCGAACTGGACTCACTGTAAGGACTACTTGCAAACTCTCACAAACGCCTGACATTAAATTTATTGCAGCCCCTAATGCGTTAACAATTTGATCAGATTTAACTAGAATTTTCTCGAACTCTTGATGAGGAATACGGTGACAATTGGCCGCTATCTTTCGGGTACCCAAATGCTGATATGCCCATGCCGAGCCTAACGTAACGATAAAAACGTTAGTCGCAGATAAATTGGCTGCAGCCTTCAGAAACTCAACATTCACCTTCTCAATAGATTCTTCTGCAGATTCGGCCGAGAACCGTCCATGATGGTCCAAGGAATGGAATCTACCTTGGTCGTGTACGAGTTCACTTTCGACATATTCATTTCCGTCAATGAGTCTCTTTATTGAGTGTGCTAAGCAGATTGGATTAAAGACAATTCCGAAAGGATTGACTTGAATATTTAGGCCTGCACGAGCCATTTTACCACCAATTTCTTCTGAAAAACAAGATCCTACAGATAGAATGTTAGAATTCTGTTTGATCTCAAAAGGAAGTTTGGAAAGCGGTATTTCGGTTCTAAATCGGCTCATTGTGCACATTTCATCAGGCTGCAAAAGTGGTGATCCGAGAGCATACTTTAGAGTTTGCTGAGGTCAATCTCCTTACCACACTTGAAATGCCCCTTAGGGCAAGCTGCATGGCCGTGCAGACCACAGGGGCGGCATTCCAGCTCTTGATCAATTTGGATGATCCGAGAATTGTCTGACTGAGGGCCAAAGCCAAATTGAGGAATCGTTGAGCAAAAAAAGGCTGTGACCGGTGCATTCATCGAGCTGGCCATATGTAACGGCGCGCTATCGTTAACAAAGTTCATTTCAGCTTTCGTCATCAAGGCAGCGCTTTGCAAAAAGCTCAATTCTCCTGCAAGATTTTTCACTTTCTCCGGAGAAGATGCCTGGCGAATCTCTTCGCAAAGAGCCTTGTCATCGGGTCCGCCGAGAAGCATGACCTGTTCGTTCGTTTTACCAATTAATTCAATCCATTTCTCCTTAGGAAACTGCTTAGTATACCAAACTGAAGAGGGAGCCATAGTCACGAATGGGGCAGAAACGAGCGTGTCAGACTTATGAAAATCTGCCTGACTTGGGTAAAGCTTTGAACGCTTAACGGGTCTATCCCCAATACCTGCTAAATGCTGAACAAGACCATAATTTCTGTCGATTTCATGTTGAAAATCAACATCTGACCTATTCCCTATTTGGTGATCAATTCCAACATCAAAGCAAAATGAAAATGGGTTCTTGGAGAATCCTGCTTTGTGTTTAGCCCCCGATCTCCAAGTCAAAAACCCGGTTGAGCCAAAGCGTTGAAGATTAATCAACTGATCGAATTTTTCCTCTCGAACCGTTCGGATCAACTTCCTTAAACTTCTCCACTTATCTATTTTCTTATCCCAAATCAAGACCTCCTTGATGTGCGGATTATTGGCGAGAAGAGATTCATTTCCTTTTCTCAGCAATAAAGTGATAGAAGCATTGGGCTGCGCTTCAGCTAGTGATTCGATCAGCGAAGTCGCTAGAATCACATCTCCAATAAATGCGGTTTGTATGATCAAGACCTTCACTAGCTGATCAGCTCATAAATGATGAAAAATGTGCCTACAAAAATGGCCACATATCCAAAGTAAACTTGCTTGTACTTCTTTCTAAAAAGACTGATCAGAGAAAAACCTAAACCAGTAAGGGCAATCGAGAGCCCAACTATGGTCATCGTTGCCCAGATCATACGGCGACATCAAATTCGCGAAGCGCATCGTTTAGCGACGTCTTCTGATTCGTACTCGCTTTTCTTTTTCCAATGATTAGCGCACACTGAACATTGTATTGTCCAGCTGGATATTCTTTCGAATAGCTGCCTGGTATGACTACGCTACGTTCAGGCACTTCTCCTCTGTACACAACTGGTTTTGAACCTGTTACATCAATTATCTTGGTCGATTGAGTCAGCGTAACGTTTGCTCCAAGCACCGCTTCCTTATGAACTCTCACACCTTCTACGACGATGCATCTCGAACCGATAAAAGCTCCATCTTCAATAATCACCGGAGCTGCCTGAAGAGGTTCAAGAACACCGCCAACTCCCACTCCACCGCTCAAATGAACATTCTTTCCAATCTGGGCACAGCTTCCTACGGTGGCCCAAGTGTCAACCATAGTTCCTGAGTCGACATAGGCTCCAATGTTGACGTATGACGGCATCATGATCACACCTTTAGCCACATATGAGCCGAAGCGCGCGATGGCATGAGGAACAACTCGAACACCTTTTTCGGCATAGTCTTTCTTGAGCGCCATCTTGTCGTGAAATTCAAACGGGCCGACTTCGATGGTTTCCATTTTCCGGATTGGGAAATACATAACTACCGCTTTCTTTACCCACTCATTGACTTGCCAACCGTCCAAAGTAGGCTCGGCCACACGAAGCTCTCCGAGGTCCAGAGCCTGAATCACTTCCTCTACTGCATTAACCGTTGCCACCTCTTTAAGTAACTCACGATTTTCCCAAGCATTTTCAATTATCGATCTGTATTCTTTCATGCGTCGAATTTGGCGTTCAAATATAGCTCAATGTAGCGCCTTCCCTCGTTGAGAATGCGGACTTTTGCACTATGTCCTGTATCCTTGCCATCGACTATGGCCTCAAGCGAACCGGTATTGCGATTACCGATGAATTACAAATGATCGCCAGTCCTCTAGAAACCGTGCGCACACATGATCTATGGAGTTACTTAGCTGAGATCATCGAGCGAAAAAAAATAGCCGAGGTGGTTGTCGGAAAACCTATGGGATTAAGCGGCGGCATGACGGATTCTAGCGCAGCAATTGCAAAATTTCAAGTTGATTTTCAGAAGAAATGGCCAAACGTGAAGCTTGCATCAATCAATGAGATGTTCACCAGTAAGATGGCCTCTCAAACCCTAATAGCAGGTGGCGCCAAAAAAAGTCAGCGTCAAAAAAAGGGAGAATTGGATAAGATTAGTGCGGCGATCATTCTACAAGATTACCTCGCGAATCGCTCAATCTAACATCAAGATTTAAAAACTTCGATGTCTTTTGTCTCTTTCACCAAGTCAGTGAATTTCCCGTTGAACTGAGTGGCTTTAACCATGTGATTATCGATCCAATGGTAATTTCCTCCTCGTGGTTTATTCATCAAAAGCTGCTGGTATTTGAAGCCTGCTTTCTTCAACCAAGCATCCGTAACCTCGCGGTGTTCTTCTGTACGTGAAGTGAAAAAAGTTATAATATGGCCTTCGTCGTACCACTTGTTACAGATCTCGAGAGCATCAGGATAAGCTTCACAAGTCTCCATTCTCCATGGTTCCTCGTTAGGAATATCTTCGGTGATTGTACCGTCAATGTCGATCAAGAAATTCTTGGTATCACCAGATAGAACAGGGCTTAGTTTATTGCCATCCTTATCAACAGTTTCATTCAGTCCTTCAGAGCTCATGCGATCAAAATAAGCCTGTAAATATACAACAGAGAAACACTATAACGTCACGATCCACATATTCTCTTCGAATGGATCTAGAATGGGAATCAAATCGTCGATGACCTCAACACCAAATACGGACATCACTTCGAGAATATTAAGTTGACGTTCTTGAGGAATGCCATTTGGCCGAATGGAATTCAAAATCGCTTTGACCTTGTCAATCAGTTCTTCATTTTTTCGTTTGGCTGCTCTAATCGCTTTAGCCTCGAGGTTTTCGAGCCCCTTCAATGCTCTTGTTTTCTCAGACTCGGTGGATTTCGCAAGGCCGTTATCCAGGTCGACAAGCCTCTCAGCTATGTTTTGATAGAGACGGGTCAAATCACGTCTTTCCATGTCTAGACTTGGAACCTGATCCTGAACCTGAGAAGAGACTATAGCATCTTCCGATTTAAAGACCTCTTGAAAATCCAACTTAAGACTGTTCATCTTCTTCACAATTCCCGGAAACATAAACGTTGCCGAGTTTCTCAAAATCAAGCTAGGAAACTGAATTCCTGCAGCGTCAAAAAGCGAGTTTAGCTGCAGCCAATACGCCAATTCACCAGGCCCACCCACATACCCGAGGTTCGGTAAAACAATCTCCTGATAAAGAGGTCTTCCAACCACATTTGGGCTCCAGCTGTCTGGGTTAGCTTCAATATCTGCGATCAACTCATCGCTACTCCACTTTTGCGAACCGTCGGCAAGTGAGAATGAGTTTTCACCTCGATCAAGTCGAATTCGCGAGCCATCTGAAAGCTTAAAAAGAAAGGTCTGAGGTGCATTGACTTGAGTCTTATAGCCCAAGTCAATCAACTGTTGATTCTGTTCACCGACATGACTGAGAGCCAGAGAATTCTCCACTTCTTTAATCATTGTCGGAACAAAAAGTTCCTTCAGCTGGGCATCATCTCCATCTATGATGACTAGGCCATGTTTTCCAAAAAGCTGATGAAAAAACTTGCGACTCGAGGAGGCTATTTCTGCTTGAGAATAAACGTTAATCAGTGATTCTATTTTAGCAAGAAATTCTTCTGAAAATCCAGCTTTCAAATCAGCCAAATCTTGGTCAGCACCCTCAACACTCATTCGCCCCACAGCTCCCGTCTGCTCCGTGTTCCAGATTTTCTTATCGCCACGTAAATACACGTGGTTGATCTCTTCTAGGTCGTGATCTTCGCTTACCATCCAAAAGACTGGCACGAAGGTTTTGGAGACGTCTTTTTCCGAAAGCTGTCGGCAAATATTGATCACTGAAATGATCTTCAGGATTGAGAACATTGGTCCAGAGTACAGACACAATTGATGACCAGTTGTGACGGTAAAAGCATTTTCATTCTTGAGTGCATCGATGTTCATTAGAACACCCTCAGCGTCTGAAAACCCATCGTATTGCGATTTCAAAGCCGATGACAACAGCTCTCGTTTATCTGAAGAAAACTCCCTTTTCTCGGCTTGATCTATAAGCCTTTTTACAGATGGGACCCCATTATGAAACGCCTTAAGATCTTGGCTGTCAGACAGGTAATCAGAAATAAGTTTAGAAAAAGATGTAGTGGAAGTAAGTGGAATGCCTTGGATCTGCATGGCCCGCGAAGGTATGATGCTCGAGAGAATAAGTGGCCTTATCGAATAAGATTCACCGTACCGTTGACCTGCTTCTCAACAGTGCCTTCAGCACCTTGGTGTTCCATGTAGGTGATTTGCCAAACGTAAACGCCTGCACCAACATCGATTCCGTTGTGCACCCCATCCCAGCCGACAGTTTTGTCTTTAGTTTTGAAAAGAGGCTCGCCCCAGCGGCTGTATACCTCAAACATGTAACCGTTGTAATTTGGAGAAACCGGAAGGAACACATCATTATCACCATCTCCATTTGGAGAGAAAGCATTTGGAATGAAGAATTCAGGCTGATCGAAAACTACCGGTGTAGTATGCGTCGTGTCATCGGCTTTCTCATCGTCGATATGAGTAGCTTGTGTAAAATCGAAGTCCTCGTCAATCTCAATCATTCGGAAATCATCGAAGAAGTAGTACCCAAAACTTGGGTTTCCTCCCATGACTTCAATTTCTTTTCCGTTATCATCGTTAAAAACTCCTATCGTCATGAAACGTGAAGCTTCCGAAGCGATGAACGCAAACTGGAAATAGCGCCAATCCTTTGAATAGACCAAGGTATCCAGCTCAAATGCAGGAGGCATCAAGAGCGGCAAATTCCCGTTTTGTTCGGCGCTAAGGTCGGAGAAAGCAACTCCGATATGACTCACACCATAACCTCCTGCTGACATGTTGGCTAAGTCGCCATTTGTCATTCTGAAGGAAATCAGATAGCGCTGACCAACGTTCAGAGGTGCGGTTAATTCATTACTAATATATTCTCGATAATTCGTGCCTGGCGCGCCACAAAGAGCAGCACCCATGATCGCATTTCCTTCCCAAGAGTTAATCGTCGCAACTGGCGTCTGCGGTATATCACCTCCTTGACTTCCGAAATAGTGGTAATAGTCGGGATCAGAAGCAGAACTTCCCGCATTGGACCAACCATCTGCAAGATAATATTGACCTACGTTTGAGGGAACTCCAGTGTGAATCTCAAACCCCGGATTTGTGATCTGACCAACCGAAGCGATACAACAGAAAATAAGGACTATGGTGACTATCTGGCGCATATGCGTTTAAGTACACGTAAAGATACTAAAAATAGAGGTGTCTTTGAAAGGGGAAATTAGGTGTGTTAGGCATTGATAATCAACCAGATGAAAATAAAAACGGGGCTCCTTTGAGCCCCGTTTAACCTTAACCAAAACAACTTAAATTTTTCTAAAACGAGCACCTTGCAGGTTTTCGGTTTTAGAATAGTTCGAATGAACTTTTAAAACTCTCATGTATAAGACGCTTATTGAGCGACTTTATTACGATTACGTTTAAAAAAAGTGTTAAACGAGACGCGCGCACCGAATCGGGTGACGGTATGATTGTAGAGGGTGTTTTCCTCGAATTGAGGAGAAAGAGAGGGTGAAAACCACGCCCCTAAAGCAATGTAGCTTTCTACCCCATGATCAAGTTTCATTACCCAATCGACAGAGACAATTCCGTTAATCGCAAGTTGATTTTTAAGATCTGAATCTCTCACGTATTCAAATTCGGCCGATTCATTGAGCAATACAATTGGCCCGCCTTTGAGGCTCAAATTCCAATACGGGCCCACTCCGGCACGAAATTCCAAGTGTTTTGTTCTATCCAATTTGTGGTGATAGATGCCAATTACCGGCAAATGAAGATTCATCATGAAAAGCGTTCCACTTAGCAATTTAGCTTCGACATCGTAAAATTCAACCCCGATTAAGAGATCATGTCGAGTTATCTGATTAAGAACACCATTCTCTATTGAACTGAATTGGTATAGACTGTCATCTAAGGAGCTCCGGGCGAAATAGTGGTTTTTGTACCATTCGAGGTCGAGTGAAGGCGCTATTTCCAAGCCAATTTTTTTCCATTTCCAACCAAACATGCCAGAAGCTCGAATTCCGCTTCGGACCTTGCCGTGGTTGTTTATGAATTCATTCAGTGTCTGGTAGTTTGCATTCGGAACTTCTTGATCGACCAAAAGCATGCTTGGACCAATGCCTCCCCCAAAATATTTCGTGTGGCGTACTTCCTGCGTTTCTCTTCTCGGCTCTACGGGTTCGGGAGCTGGTGGCTCTTCGTAATCAACTACACGTTCTACCACTACTGTTTTCCCATCAATGATGATGGTGTCTTGAGCACAACCCAGCCCGGAAGCTTTGCTAATGACCGCAAACAAAAACAGCACCACTAATGTGATGCTGCTCTTTATTGTTGGGAATGCTCTATTCATTATAGGTCGCCTTGGGCGATCCAAAAGTATGTGTTATTCATCAGTTGCGGGCAGTGTCACTGGCAACTTCATCTTAATTTCTCCAGAATTAGGATCGTTGATTTGCGAGACCAGATCATTCATGTCGATCTGAAGTGCATTTGTGATGCTAAATGGAACCACAATTTCTGGCTTGATAACTTCCATCGTTTCCAGCGGAGCCTCAGGCGTTTCGATCAATTTGGGATCACATTTGTCATCTGCGTCACTCTCGGATGAGACCAAATTTTCATTTCCCGTTTCAGGATTCGTACCGCCGTCAATGTTTGAAGCATCAGGCTGTGCAGTTCTTGATTTAAGAGATGTAACTGTAGGTAATGTAACTTCTAGTTTTGAAGTATTCTCTGAAATCACCTCTTGATTTTCTTGTTCGAACGTAGCCGTTTGAGCAGTCTGTGGCACTTCAAAGCTATTGAGCACATTGTGCTGCGCAGTCATCTGACCCATCGAAGTTTCGATTGAAACATATCCGATTGTTCCCAATCCTCCTGCGAGGATAAGGCCTAGGTACCACACGTTTAGAGTCGATAAGTTGAAGGTCATAAAGTTTGACCACATCATCTTCTTTCGAACCCCAGCGTAGATCGAAGCAGGGACCTCTGGCTCAAAGCCCTGAAACGAGTCCCTGTACATTTCGAAAAATTTGTCTTCCTGCTTGTTCATTTCTTACATATTAACTGCGCTCATTTCGAGCAATTCTCTTTGCAAATATTTTTTCGCTCTTGACAGCTGAGACTTCGATGTATTGATATCGATTTCCAGTTGTTCGGCGATTTCTTTATGCTTAAAGCCTTCAATCACATACATATTAAAGACCAACTTGTAACCTGGCGGAAGTTTGTTGATTGCGTTGTAAAGTTCTTCGCGGGTAAACTCACATTCTTCCCAGGGCGATACGTGGTGCTTACTGTATGAGGCATCTGTAATGTCTTCTTGATAAGCATGCTTCAAGTTTCGCCGGTAGTTGGTGATCGCAGTGTTAACCATGATCCTTCTCATCCATCCTTCGAATGAGTTTTCCATCTTATAGCTACTAATATTCTTGAAGATCTTAACCCATGCCTCTTGCATGACATCTTCAGCCTCAGGCTGGTTTTTCGTGTATCGTAAACAAAGACCATAGAACATCCCCGAATACTTTGAATAGAGCATATCTTGATACTGCCGCTTATTGCGACGGCATCCTTCAATTATTTCCTTTAAATCTGCCATTCGGGGTGTACAACTTCTTAGACCTCGTTGGAGGAGGTTTGGTTGCGTAACGGTTAAAGATACTACGATAATGTGTTGAGGGGGGGGAGAGAAGGTTATTAGTCTAGGAATCGAAGAGAGAGGATGAAAATTTAGAAGAGTCTAAGTGCTATGCCGCAATAAGTCTAAAAAGTCTAGTGACTAAGATGCTGGGTTTAGGTTAGCACGTTAGGTGGTAAAGAGCAAAATTGTCTTGGGTAGACGGTGCAAGCAAAAACCAAGAAGGGTGAGAAAATCACAAAAGATCTTCCTTCTTCATATTCAACCACTCAAGAGACGAGTTACAGAAAATGTCTTCTACGACATCTTCAGTTAAATCAGATTCTTCGATAAACTTCCCGATCTCAAGGTCACCTAATGGGAATGGATAATCTGTGCCAAGACAAACTCGTTTAGAGCCTTGCATGTCCAGTACATACTTGAGCATTTTTATATCGTGCGTAATGCAGTCAGTCCAAAATTTTCCGATGTACTCCCTCGGATTGATCACATTGTCGATTGCCACTAAATCTGGACGACAATTGAAGCCATGCTCTACCCGACCGATTGTAGCCAAAAATGATCCACTGGCATGAGAGAAGTTAAACCTGAGTTTAGGGAGTCTTTCTAACACACCACCGAAAATCAACGAACAGGCCGCTCTTGACGTTTCGGCTGGCATACCAACAAGCCAAGGGAGCCAATATTTTTCCATTTGAGGCTTCCCCATCATATTCCAGGGATGAATCATCACACACAAGTCAAGCTCTTCACAGACTTGGAAAATTGGAAAGAACTCAGGTTCTGACAGGTTCTTGTCATTGATGTTTGAACCGATTTGAATTCCTTTGAGGCCAATTTTCTTAATTCGATGTAACTCTTCAACAGCCAAATCCGCATCCTGCATAGGAACCGTGCCTAATCCCACATAATTCTTGGGATACTTGTTGCACAAATTAGCGAGGTCATCATTGAGAAACCTGCTTAACTCAGCACAATCGTTGGGTTTTGCCCAATAGGAAAACATTACTGGAATCGTGCATACCACTTGGACTTGAGTAGAGAATTTCTCGTAATCGGCAATCCGGATTTGAGGATCCCAGCAATTGGCTTCAATTTCACGAAAGAAGCGTTCGCCTTGCATCATACGAGCAAAGCCAGAACGATGATGATCTAGATAAATGAATTTTCCATACCCGAATTTCTTCGTCCAATTGGGAAGATGCTCAGGAATTATATGGGTATGCATGTCGATTTTGAGCATTTAGCGAAAATAGGAATCTCTAATTACCGATAGACTCTTCGTTGATTGAGTTCGCGCTGATATGCTTTTGCATGGATCAGATGCTGGCGATACGTCTTAGCAAAATTGTGATACCCATCAAGCTCAGGCTTTGCGCAGAAATAAAGGAAATTGTGCTTCTCACGATTTAAAACCGCATCGATATAAACAGCCTGAGGAATGTTGATCGGGCCTGGAGGCAATCCAGGGTACTTATAGGTGTTGTAAGGCGACTTAACTTGTTTGTGGCGATCCAAGACCCGTTTAATTGTAAAATCACCTAGAGCATAGATCAAAGTCGGATCGGCTTGAAGAGCCATGTTGATCCTCAACCGATTGCAATACACTCCAGCAATTTTTGGCGCTTCATCTTTCTTCGATGTTTCGGCCTTGACAATTGAGGCTAAAATCGTGACTTCGGACTGGCTTAGATTTAGAGCGCGTGCTTTATTGAGTCTTTCATCACTCCAGAAGGCTTTGTATTCTTTTGCCATTCGAGCGACCAAATCCTCTGCGCTAACATTCCACCAAACCTCGTAGGTGTTAGGTAGAAACATCGTTCGAAATGTCTCCTTATTGAATCCATATTTGGCTGGAACGCCCGGATCGTAGAAATGAGCTATTAAATCAACGCTATCTATTTCCAAAGAAGTTGACATGCGTCCTGCCAATTGCTCAAGTGTGCGAGCACTACTAAATTGAACTTTTACGGCTTCCTGATCTCCAATTCTCAACTTATTGACGAGACCATTGTTGGACATTCCAGGCCTCAGTCGATACCGGCCTGCTTTTACAGCACTAAAATCCTTCAGTTCACAAACCCATTCAAAAGACTCCAAATCATCGATTAGGCCGTCGTTTTGAAGTAAAATTAAAAGTTCCTCGAAAGTCGTTCCCGTAGGAATGTTGAGAATCAAATCCCCACTTCGAGAATTTAAGCTCGATCCGTAGATCAGGTCGTATTTATTCCACGCTACAATTCCGCCAATAACAAGAATAACAATCACTATGAGTCCAACTAACTTCTTCACTTTCTCCTCATTTGATAAATGTGTTCGTCTTCCCAACCCGATGGCGTTCTCGTCCATCCAACTTTTGTCCCACACTTAATATAACCAAGCCCATCAAATAGGTTTTGACTAATCGTATTGTTACCAGAAATATTGCACCACAGTTGACTGAGTTGCAGGATGTCAAAAGCGTATTCTTCTAAAAGTTTGAGAGCAACGATAGCTATTCCCTCCCCTCTTCTTTCGGCCAAAACTATTAACCCTACGCCAGCTCTTTGATTGATAGCGTCATATTCAAACAAGTCTATCGCGCCGACTGTATCTCCGTCTTTTTCGATAACAAGACGTAGCTGTTTCTGAATTGTGATGTCGTGAGTCGACAAAGCGTAATCAGTGAGCGTCTGCTTCGAAAAAGGAGTTACCGTTTGGCTCACGTGCCAGTTATCCATCTTATTCTCCAAAGCGTATAGAAAATCCACATCGGTGGGTTCAACAGCTCTCAAGGTTACGTCGTCTTGACTAAGCATTAGTATGAATTTGTTGTGAGCATTACTAAAGTGCATGCATGATCGACTTCGATTCCAGCCTTTCTCGCTTCCGCCTCAAAGTTTGGGTTTTCCGTTCCAGGATTAAATATTATTCGATTAGGCCTCAACCCCAACGCGTAGACTCGCCAGTCGGCCATATTCTTCTCTCCAATATAAAGCGTGAGAGTATGAACCTCATTGATCGCTGGTCGATCCACTTCAATATCGATTCCGTTAATCCCGCCTTTTCGGGTGCCTAACGCCCGAACTGTATACCCACTTTCTACCAATCTTTCGACTGCCATATAAGAGGCTCTCGTTGGATTTGGACTTGCTCCAAGAACCACGGTTATTCCGTCTTTTTCATCCATCGGGACAAAGATGGAAAAAGCTCTTTAGCATCGCCAACACAACATAAATTCATAATTAACACTTTCGCCAGTCTTATTCTTACTTTTGCCATTCGCCATTTTTTAGCTAAATGAGAACATTCCTTCTATTACTTGCTGTAGTTCTTGGATTAAGTAGTTGCACGATCAACAAGAATCTGATGTTTAAGACGCACACAGATTTTGTGTTTGATGTCCCTGATGACAGCGCAAGCGCCGAGTACAAGATTTCACCTAACGATTTGCTCCTCTTTCGTCTTTTCACAAATGATGGTGCTCGATTGCTCGAAACAACTACAGGTGAGGCTAACCGATTCCTCGCCTTAAACGACATCTACTATCCAGTTGAACCGGATGGAATGGTGGAACTCCCAGAAATCGGAAAAATGTACGTCACGGGGATGACTACGATCGAATTGCAGTCCATTCTTGAAGACAAATACGAGGCCTTGTACAATAATCCCTATGCAATTGTTCAGGTGATGAACAATCGAATTATGGTCTTCCCTGGGACAGGTGCTCGAGCTAGTGTAGTTCCTTTGATCAACAGAAACACAACTCTTATAGAAGCTTTAGCTCTTGCTGGAGGAATAGATGAAAGAGGAGATGCCAGCAAAATCAAAGTAATACGTCGGGAGGCCGGTAAACACCAAGTTTATAAGATCAATTTAGCTACGATTGAAGGGATTAAAGACGCCAATTTGATAGTGCAGGCAAACGACATTATTTATGTAGAACCGGTTCCTGAGATCGCTTCAGAGGCGTTCAGGGATTTGAGCCCATTTATTTCATTAGTCTCAGGGCTAGCTTTGATATACGCAATCGTATTCGGCAATATCTAAATGAAAGACTCGACTACAGAAAACTACGACGATTACAAACAGAGGTTAACCAATTTTTCGAATGAATTTGACCTCGGTTTGTTTGTGCACATCCTGCGCAAGACAGTGCTGTGGGTACTTTTATGCGTCGGTGTATCGGTAGTTTCAGCGGTTCTTTATTTGCGTTATACGCCAGAAGTTTATCAAGCCAAAGCGATCATACAGCTGGGCGAAGACGACCGTTCTAGCAAGATTCTCAATGTAGCCACGATAGGAGACGATCATAGTATTCAAGCTAAACTTGAACTTCTTCGGTCGAAGCTTCTTATTAAGAATACGCTGGCCCAAATTCCGCTAAGCGTGAGCTATTATGCTCAGGGACAGATACTAACGAACGAACACTACACCCTTTCTCCATACACTGTCGAAGTGCTTACAAATGGTGATCGGTCCATTTTCAATCGAGCGTGCTTCGTATCATTCGATAACGAAAGCGAGTATCGACTCAATTTTAAAGGCAAGGAATATGGCCCTTTGAAAGTCAATACTTGGGAACAGGTAAATGGATTTTCGCTCAAATTGACCGTCGACGATTGGAAAACGCTGGTGGAGAACACCACGGACTACTCACTCTTTTTCAAGGTGAATGGTAAGGACGCTCTGGCTTCTAGGTTTTACCGAAGCCTCGATGTCCGGATATTAAATGCTACTGCCAAAACGCTCGAGATTGGGTACAAGGACAACAACCCGTTGATCGCTAGAGATTTTGTTATGGCTCATGCCAATGAATTTATCCGATACGATCTGGAGAGAAGAAGTCGAAGCGATGAAAACATTCTCGATTTTATCGATGATCAAATTGACACAGTTTTCAGCCGATTGCGTGACTCTGAAGGCATGCTAAATGCATACAAACAGGAGAACAAAATCAATGACCTCGAGACTATCGGAAGAGTATATCTAGACCGATTGAGTGAATTTGAGAATCAGGTGATTTCTCTTGAAATAGAGCAACGTTTGCTCGAGGAGGTCAAGTCCATTGCTTCTCAGAACACAGATGACGTCGAGATCTATAACCTGGTGCCTCTAATTGCTGGAAGCCAGTACGAAGCTTCTCTCACAGGGCTCTTTGATAATCTGTACGAACTGCTCCTAGAAAGGGAAAAGGCGTTATTCAGTGTCACCGACGACAACAACAAAATACAGAATCTTGAGTACCAAATCTCCATTCAAAAGGAGCTGGTGATCGAGACAATTGGCGCCTTGGAAATAAAACTTCAGGAGCGCAAGGTAAATTTTGAGAGCAAACTGAGCGATGTAGAAAAGGAATACTATTCTCTTCCTTCCAAAGAACTTGAATATGCCAGACTTCAGCGCTTGTTCAACATTAACGAGAAGTATTACACCATGCTTCTTGCAAAGCGAATTGAATACCGCATTTCGAAAGAAGGCTTTGTGCCACGACATCAGATTCTCGAAGAAGCCTTGTTGCCGAAATCGCCTGTAAGTCCGAAAAGAAATCTTGTGGCCATCGCTTTCGTATTGGCAGGCCTCTTCTTTGGCTTTGCCATCATCTCAATTCGATATCTCATACACAACAACATTACTTCGCTCAATGAGATTGTTAAAGTGAGTCACGCATCCATCAGCACCTTGGGCGTGATTCCGATGTTTAAAGAGAAAATTCCTGTTTCGATGTTGATTGTAGATCAGCATCCAAAGAGTATGATTTCTGAAGCTTTCAGAACGATCAGAACCAATCTTCAGTTCATCGACAACAGCCCTGGATCAAAGGTCGCAGCGGTAACCTCAACCATTTCGGGAGAAGGAAAAACATTCATCGCTCTTAATCTGGCAGGTATAATTGCTTTCTCTGGAAAGAAAGTCGTCGTCATTGATTTGGATATGAGAAAGCCGAAGATTCATAAGGGCTTTGGCGTAGACAACAGTAAAGGCATGAGTGGTCTTCTTATCGGAAAATCCTCAGTTGACGAGTGTATTCGAAAGAGTAGCCTCGATAATCTTGACTTTATCACAGCGGGACCAATTCCTCCAAATCCTTCAGAGTTGATAATCGGTGACAAAATGACGGAGATCGTGGATCAGCTCAAGGAACGGTATGAAATGGTGATTATCGACACCCCGCCCGTTGGACTTGTGACGGATGGTGTTGAGATCATCAAGAATGCTGATTTCCCGCTCTATATATTCAAATCCGACTTCTCGAAAAAGCAATTCGTACAAGTTGCTGATCGACTCATAAACGAAAGCCAGATCAAGCGTTTAACCGTTGTGCTGAATGGTATCGACTTAGATCGAAACCGATACAGTTATAATAATAAGTATGGCTATGGATATGGATATGGCTACGGGTACGGGTACGGCAGTGGCGGTGGCTATTATGACGACCAGCCTAAAAGAAAAAGAAGTTTCTTCGGGAAGATTTATAAGAAATGAAGGTAGAATCCACCCGTTTTAAAGACTTGCTGATTTGCACTCCAGACGTACATGGTGACAATCGGGGGTACTTCATGGAATCATTCAACCAAGAGCGTTTCGCGGCTTCCACAGGACTCGATGTTAACTTTGTACAAGACAACGAATCTCGATCCGGCAAAGACGTTTTACGAGGACTTCACTTTCAAATCCCACCTATTTCCCAGGCAAAATTAGTTCGCGTATCATTCGGAAGGGTTTTCGACGTGGTTGTGGATTTGAGAAAGTCCGAACCTACTTTTGGCCAACATTTCAGCATTGAATTGACCGCTGAGAAGAGAAATATGCTCTTTATTCCAGCAGGTTTTGCCCACGGTTTTTTAACCTTAGACGAGATCAACCAGTTTGTGTACAAATGCTCGGATTACTATTCTCAAAAACATGAGCTTAGTCTGAGATGGAACGACCCCGCTCTAGGAATAGACTGGCCTACTGAGGCTCCGTTGGTAAGCCAAAAGGACACTAACGCACTGTCTTTCAACGAATTCGACTCCCCATTCTGATGGAGAACTTGCTCGTTGTAATCGGTTTCTTCCTAGCAACCTTAGCGCTCGCCCTCGTCTCGACTCATCTTCTCATTCGATTTTTGAAAACTCTAGGAACCAAGAATCAAGAGGAAAACCTCATGATTAAATGGTCTTCTCAAACAAAGCCTGCGCTCGGCGGAATCGTTTTCTATATCTGCTTCATCATCTCTCTTTTAGCTGGGTTTATCGTCGCGGATAAATCGCTACTCACGGATACCCAATTGGCCGGTATGGCGGTCACTGTTTCTCTGGCCTTTTTTATAGGCTTGGCGGATGATTCATACAACACCCGTCCGCTTTTAAAATTCATTGGCCAAGCGTCGTGCGCCGCTCTGGTCATTCTAACTGGAATTGGAGTCAATACCGGTCATCCAGGTTGGGATGAAATGATTACCGTACTGTGGATTGTTGGTATCATGAACTCTATTAACATGCTGGACAACATGGACGGTATCAGCACCAATACCGCTTTGTTTATCACACTTTTTATCGCTCTGGCTCTTGGGTTCCGAACGGACATGGACATTCTCGGGTTTGTAGCTGTAGGACTCGCAGCAAGTCTTTTGGGCTTTTTAAAGTTCAATCGATGGCCGAGTAAAGTCTTTATGGGTGACTCTGGATCTCAGTTTTTGGGAGCAACTCTTGCCATCTTGGGAATTGTCTTTTGTTGGAATGCGCCAGAAACAGACAGCTCTTTATGGCAAGGTCTCGTTCTGGCAGGAGTAGTTTTTTGGTCAACAATAAATGACACAATTGTTGTGACAATTAACAGAATACGCCACGGGCGATCACCGTTTGTTGGTGGTAGGGATCATACAACGCACAACTTAGTTTACCTAGGATTAAGCGAGTCAATCGTAGCCCATGTTTTCAGAATTCTAGGCCTGATAAATGTTGCACTAGGATTCGCTTTTGCATTTGACTATTGTCCAATTTTAGTTCCCGTGTCATACATGGCAATCATCCTCATTTTATCGTTGGTGATCACCCAAATAAACTTGAGTAAATCGAAATTCAATTACAATGAAAATTAGCGAGAAAATGCCAAAGACATATTTCATTTGGGGTGTCTTGACCGTTTTGGCAGCGGCCATCACATATGGATTCACCGTAAAACCAGAAGCTGCTTCCGTAATTGAGAAAGAAATCGGCGATACTCCTTACAAGGTGGTTTCAATTCCAACGCCAACCGAACTGAAGTTTGCGGGCGAGCCAGTGCCTTTGGAAATAATGGACGTAAAAGAAAAATTAGATCGAGAGCTTCACGTCAATTCGTATTGGCATTCGAATACCTTCCTGAACATGAAACGAGCTCATCGCTGGTTTCCTGTAATCGAATCAATTCTGAAAAAGAATGGAATTCCAGATGATTTCAAATACTTGGCTGTGATTGAAAGCGGTCTTACGAATGCAGTTTCTCCAGCTGAAGCCACAGGCTATTGGCAGTTTTTGAAGGAGACTGGCAAAAGCTACGGACTTGAGATCAACAGCGAAGTTGATGAAAGGTATCACGTTGAGAAAGCCACCGAAGCGGCTTGCGCTTATCTCACCGATGCCTATATGAAATACGGCAGCTGGTCATTAGTTGCCGCTTCATACAACATGGGCATGGGCGGCGTCAACAAACAGCTTACTCAACAAAAAGTGGACTCCTATTGGGATCTGCTTTTGAATCAAGAAACTGGTCGATATGTATATAGGATCTTGGCGGTAAAAGAAGTGATGAATAACCCCGAAACTTATGGCTTTATCATCGATGAGACAGACCTTTACAAGCCCTATGCGACTCACAATATTGAATTGACGAAAAGCGAGCCAGACTTGGCTCAATTCGCTCTAGATCAAGGGATAAACTATAAAATTCTGAAAACGCTCAACCCATGGTTGAGAAAACGAACGTTGACGAATTCATCTGGAAAGACGTACTCTTTGAAAATGCCGAATGATCCGTCGTTTCGGGAGTAGAATTAGTCAATGGTAAAAGGGCTGGTCGTGATTCTAGACCCCCAATCATCTGGGACAACAAGTGGCTTGACATGCTTTTGATTCAGAACGTGTGTCAGCGAATTCACCCGGCCTGCGGGCACATTTAGCTCATGGGATTTTTGGAGAAAATCTGAAACTGACATGTACCGTGCCTTTTGTTGAAGCTGAGTAATGAGCTCTCCTCTATTTAACACGCGCATGGAATTGGTGGTAAACCGCTTGTCCTGAATTATTTTCTCACATTCAAGAATTTTGCACAGGGATTCAAACTGAGCATCAGCCCCTACCGCGAGCATAACTATGTCTCCATTTGGGAAGCGAAGAATATCTCCATACGGAGCAATATTGGGGTGCAGTGACCCGTTTAGTTCCGTTTCCACTCCAGCTAGCCTAAGAGAGGCTTGGTTGGCCAAATTCGAAAGCGCTGACGATTCAAGATCGCAAGAAACCACACTCCCCTGACCAGTTGTTCCTCGTTTAATAAGCGCTAAAAGCACAGCTTGCTTCATATGATGTGCCGCAAAAAGATCAACGATAGCCACAGGGAGTTTCATTGGACCTGATTCCCCGCTTCCATTAAGTCCCATCCAACCGGTTTCAGCTTGCAAAACTGCATCATAAGCCGGTCTTTCCGGATCACTCGCATACCCCAAGAGCTTCACATGAATAATCTTCGAATTAATCTGTTTGATATCTTCTGAAGTGAGCTTTAGTTTCTTAGCAACCCGTGGAAGAAAATTCGATATCACGATATCAGCAGACTCCAACATCTCTTCGAGTTTAGCCTTATCGCCTGGCTCCTCAAGATTCAATTCAATCGACTTCTTTCTCCAATTGCAAGCGGCGAAATAACTGCATCCGCCCTCCTCGGGATGCTTCCATTTCCTAGTAACATCTCCTCCAGGCGGTTCAATTTTCGTCACATCAGCTCCGTGTTCGCCCAAGAACGACCCAACTAACGGACCAGCTAGCACCGTAGCTAGTTCAACAACTTTTAAATCTGATAGAATATTTGTCATGACGCTAAAGCGCCAAATTAATGAATCGCAACTTTGGGCTCTTGATAAGGCTGAACCCTTTGTCTGACAAGTGTCATAAGCGTTCCATCTCTCAGGATTTGCGAGTAAATAGTGGTATTATTAAGCTTTCCTGTAACTAAATCATTCCTAACGATGAAACTTAGAATCGCATTTCTACTGGCCACCCTATTCTCCTATTCTTTCCTTTTCTCACAAACTCCATGCGAAGCTGGCCTTGCTGGCATCTACCCATGCGATAATGTTGACCTCTTGTCAATCATGCCAAACAGCACTTGGGGTGGAGCAGAAACTAACGACATTTGGGGTTGGACCGACCCTCTGGATGGCAAAGAATATGTCATTTTGGGCCTCACTAATGGAACAGCCTTCTTTGACATTAGCGATCCGATCAACCCAATTTACCTTGGACATCTAGCTACCCAAACGTCGAACTCGCTTTGGCGTGACATGAAAGTGTACAACAACTACGCCTTCATTGTTAGTGAAGCAGGTGGACACGGAATGCAGGTTTTTGACCTTACAAAACTGAGAACCGTTCCAGCTCCTCCAGCGACTTTCACAATTGACGCTCATTACTCGAGCTTTGGAAACGCTCACAACATCGCGATGAACGAAGCTACTGGAATGGCTTATGCGGTAGGAACAAACACGTTTAGTGGTGGCCTACACATTGTCGATGTTTCCAATCCGCTCGTGCCGACGCTAGCTGGAGATTACTCACTAGACGGCTACACACACGACTGCCAAGTAGTGACCTACGCTGGGGCAGATGCTACCTATGCAGGAAGAGACATCGCTTTTAATTGTAACGAGGATTACCTCACAATTGCAGATGTAGATGATCCAACAGATACACAGACCCTGAGCACTGTGACCTACTCGCAAGAGGGATACACGCATCAAGGATGGTTGACTCCAGACCACAATTACTTCTTGCTCGGAGACGAGCTAGATGAAAACAATTTTGGCATAAACACAAGAACTTTGATCTGGGATGTTCAGGACCTAGACAACCCTGTACTTATTGGAGAATACTATTCAACCGAAGAGGCGATTGATCACAACCTGTACACTGACGGAAACTTGACATACCAGTCGAATTACCGCGCTGGCCTTAGAATTCTAGATCATCAAAATGTTGCCTCTGGATCTCTTAGTGAGGTAGCCTACTTCGACCTCTACCCTAGCAGCAACTCGGCAAACTTCAATGGAACGTGGAGTAACTACCCATACTTCGCCAGTGGAGTCGTTGCAGTTGCTCATATCGAAGGCGGACTCTTCCTTTTGAATCCACAATTCTTGAATGCTGACGAACAAGACGATTTGATCTGTTATACGGATGATCAAGTTGCTGACATCGTAATAGAGACTGGCTTTGTCGGCCCTGTAAATATGACTATCGCTTCTGGTTTACCAGTTGGCGCGATTGGTACATTTTCAGCTAACAACGTCGGACCGGGTTCATACACTTTGACCATCTCAAACCTGCCTGCTGCTACGGCTTCTTATGATATTATTGTTCAAGGAGTTGGCACACATTTCACCTACAATTCACAGTATACTTTCGGCACTTACGATTGCATCAACGATGTACTTGGATGCACGGATCCAGTGGCTGATAATTACAATTCACTAGCTACAATTGATGACGGTTCATGTACTTACCCTTGTACTGATGTAACATTTACACTGCTCACCGACTGTTATCCAGGTGAAACAAGCTGGGATTTAATTGAAGACGCTACAGGTACAATGATTGCATCTGGTTCCGGCTACAGCCAATATCAAACAGTAACATGGCAAGGCTGCATAGCAAGTGGTTGCCATACGCTAACCGTATATGACACTTATGGCGATGGACTAAATGGA
>Ga0206679_10000119_pt1 | contig 58446 bp, 55 predicted proteins | sample M110012015metaG_FD_155464 | JGI IMG/M metagenome (GOLD analysis project Ga0206679, IMG submission 155464) | Ammonia-oxidizing marine archaeal communities from Monterey Bay, California, United States - M1 100m 12015 | ecosystem: Environmental > Aquatic > Marine > Intertidal zone | place: USA...
CTTCTAATATTGAAAGAGGTCCCTCATGTCTGGCAGGGGGCTACCTTGGTGGTTCGTGAAGAAGATGAAGAGGTTGCAGACCAGTTGATTGAAGAAGCAGAATCAACTTCTCTGCCAACACTTGAGGCAGATGCCGAAACAATTGAATACGAGACAACTGGGTGGTCAGATTTAGAACAAGCTTCGTTCAGCTCTTTACTGGTTCGCCTAGGAATCCCTTATGAATTTAATGACGAAGGGGATCTCATAGTTCAGGCTTCTGATGAAGAGGCTATCGAAACTGCTCTTGACGCATTCCAAGTTGTCAATGATGAACGTCCTGAACTTGATGGTTTGGATGCGAATTCGCTTTTGACTGAAGTTTTTGTTTCATGTGACCGACTTAGACGTGATCATCGAGATGATACTGGAGTGGGTGAAATACTACGCTTAACCCCATTGCTGGTGGAGCACAGACCCCCTTTTGGATTTGAAGCAAATCTATGGGATGAAATTGGGAAAAGAGCGATTGATTTAGTTAAGTTATTGTCGGAGGGTTCGGGAGATGAAGAAGAAATAAGAACCCAAGCAAGTGGACTTTCTGAAACTTTGAGGAGTTTGATCTAAATCTAAAGAAGAGAGTGAATATGAATGGTATTGACTCTGAGAATGGAAGTGGAGTGTCCGACTCAGAATATGGAGAGTTCCCATTAGTCGACTATTTACTCTTTAAGAGCGTGTGCATAGTGGATCTGAAAGTGAATTAGTGGCAGTGTCTACCGGTACTTTCGCAGTCATAGATACTTGATAACTAGTTTTTCGTAACTAAGGCTTTCCAGAGAGAACGGTAGTTAGGCCAAATATGGTCAGATGATATGTACCCGTCTTCTATAAGTGCTTCATTCAGAAGGGGCAGGTTTTTATAGGGAACCAACATGTCAACATGATGAGCTAAATGGTAACCAACGTTAAAAGGAACAATGAAAAAATTGGCCAAGCGGTTTTGGCGAACGTAATGCGTTGTTTTACGCCTATCTGCTGATTGAGTCATTCCGCCATGTTCACTGATTGCTCGAACTCTGTTCAGAAGTTGATATACACACGTCCAAGGGAGTATCCAAAAGAAAAGGTACATCGTTAAATTGCTGAGAAGCCAAAATAAAGTAGCGATCATTAGTTGGCCAGAAAGAAAAGAAATAGTTAAACGTAAATGTCTGAATTCATTAAGCCTTTGAAATCTAGGACGTAAGATCCTAAAAGCTGAGATACCACTCAAATCTCTCAATAGTTTTCTACTCATGGAACTTTTAGAAATCGGATAAAAGCTATAAAGAATAAAATCTGGTTCTTCTGGACCGAATTCATCTCTGTGGTGTCTGATATGACCTATTCGGTAACCATGGCTTCCTGAACCAAAAGCAATCCAACCTATGAAACGGATGCCAACCATGTCATTAATTTTCCGATTAGAGAAAAGCAAACGGTGAGCTGCTTCATGGTGAATTATAAAAAGTCGGTTTTGGGCTATACCCATTCCTAGAATCGAAAAAATCCAAACTAAGGGATGGTTGTAGAGCATTGCCGCCCAAACGATTAAGGGTGGCAATGACAAGGACAGTATTACTGAAAAAGAGTTTTTAAAGTTTGGGATTTTTCTTAAGGCATCTCGGAAACCATTTTTTGGTTTTCCATTAGAGTGCAGGCGATTACTGCCGGTGAATTCCCTAGTAGGTGTCACCATCCCACCCGTCATAGAGGTGAGGATTTCATCATGTGACGGATTTTCTTTCATAACGAAATGTTACCTATTAATGGTTAGTACATTCCACCAACTAGTTGAAACATCAACGTACGATCAATAAATGGCTTCTCCAGCAGGAATTTTGTTGACTCATGGTGCAGGAAGTGATCGAACTCATTCAAGTTTGTTAACGATTGAAAAAGAGATGGCGCCACTACCCGTTGAGAGAATTAACTTCCCCTACAGAAAAGCAGGTCGACACTTTCCCGACCGCGCTCCTAAGTTAATTGATTCAATCGTCGATGCTTCTGAATCAATGAGTAAAAAATATGGTTTAAAACCAGCTGATCTTCTACTTGGAGGAAGAAGTATGGGTGGCCGTATGTGCTCAATGGCTGTTGCGGAAGGACTTCCAGCTAGTGGATTAATCCTGATCAGTTATCCATTGCATCCACCTAAAAAGCCAGAAAATCTTCGAATAGAACACTTCAACAAAGTAGACATTCCGTGTTTGTTTATTTCTGGTGACAAGGATCCATTCGGATCAAAAACAGAGTTCAAAAAACATTTGAAAAAGATCAGAGGTTCCGTAACAACTAAGTGGTTCGAAGGGGCTCGTCATGATTTAGCGAATTTAGATGAAGCTGTTAGTGAGGAAATAAAAGCGTGGGTGGCTTCTTTATAGGTGTTAACTAACTCTCAGAAATTTTTGGGGCTTACATCTCCAGGATTGAGGTCTTCAAGTTCAACTCTCGCAGTTTCAGGAAATTTACTTATTACTAACAGTGCTGCTAAAAGGGGGCCAGCAGCAATAAGTGCGAAAGCGTGACCATAGTTGTCAAATGAATCAGTCATATACCCCACTAACAAAAGTCCTGAAGCGCTTCCTAACACGCCAAATGCGACAATGACACCATTCGATCTGGCTCTCTGCTTTGTTGAAAATAGCTCAGGGCCATACACGCCTAATGCAACTGTAAGTGATCCAAGTACGGCTCCGAACAAATGACTAGCCCACATTAATAATCCCGAAGAATAGTAACTAAGAACAATAAATACTGTCCCTCCTAAAAGCCCTGATGTTGCAATTTTTTTTCTACCGTGGGTATCAGCGAAACGTCCGGCTAGAAATATTGCTATTCCTGCTGGAGTCGAAGTCAGAAGCCAGTAAGCGGTTATTCCAGAAGCGGAGTACCCCCTGTGTTCCCGGAGGAAGTCATTTTGGAACTGCGAAGCGGGAGCCGCAAATATCAAAAGCAAAAAACCAACACCAGCCAACAATAAAAGACGCTTATTTATAAAAGGCTCTTTTTCTTTTCTGCTTTCTGCATTAGAAGTTTCAGGTTGAACAATTATCGAGTTGGCTTTATAACGAAGTGATTCGGGCAGATTCTTACTGATCCTCATCAAAGCTGGCAGAAATAGGAGAGGTACCAGATACACGACCCTCCAACCTTTTTGATTCAGGTCGGCGATTGGTAATACCCAAACAGAAATCCCTGCCCCCAAAGCGGCAGACAATGACAACATGCTTACTCCATAAGCTCTGGAACCTTTCGGTAGCTCTTCAGCTGCAATAACTCCAATCAAAATTCCCATTCCTGTAGTCAAACCACGCGCAACCAACTGAGTGCTCCCCAGAAACCATAAGTTAGGAGAGAATGATCCTAAAGCTGTTGCTAAGACTGCAAGTACGAGGGTTAGCAGAAGAACGTTCCTGCGACCCTTCTTGTCAGCAATTACAAGAACTCCAAGAGAGATTAGAATTCCGACACGAATGACAGCGAGCGTGACCCCTTGTGCTGATGAGCTGTGGTCGAATTCATCAGCCGCGAATGTGATTGTTTGAGATATAACAGAACCTAAATATCCGTCGATCACCTGAATGCAGGCAAGTATTCCTAAAATCCTCGCAGAGCGTTCATCCAAACGGTCAGGAGGAGCCCACCAGGGTTTTGATCTTTTAGGTAAGGCTTTCCCAATTAAAAACGAAAAGAATATTCCCCAAAATGGAATCGAAAGCCGCCAGGAAAAACTTTCTACAACTCGATTCACACCTTCCGATTCATTTCTGACACTGATACGTCTTTCATATTTAGAAAAAGGACCATGAAGTAATTCGTATTTGTCTTCACCCACAAATTTCTCAGCTACTAGGTCATTACGCGGTTCACGTAAAGCAGCTAAACCTTCATCATCAAGTGTTTTAGTTATTTTTAGGTATTTGTCTCGCTTAAACAAGATTTCCCTAGTTTCCTCGTATCAAATTAAATGTTTTTGCTTGAATAATTGCATGTGAACGCAAACTCTGTCGACAGCGAAGCATACTTAAATCGTGGCAAGTAATTCTTTTTCCTCTGAATTTGGAACAACTTCTTCACATAACGAAGAAGGTTTAGTTGTTCGCGTCCAGCAGTCGACAGGTTTATCTGGGACAGTGAGAGTCTCTGGAGCGAAAAATTCAGTATTAAAAATAATGGCAGCTTCATTACTAGCACCTGGACAATATGTACTTAATAATGTTCCACACATAGCAGATGTTAAATGGATGGCCAATTTGTTGGAAACAATGGGTGCTTCAATCTCACACCAAAAAGATGTGATGCAAATAGAAATCCCTGAAGAAATGACCCCAATAGCGCCATATGAATTAGTGGAGAGAATGAGAGCTTCCATAGTTGTCTTAGGGCCTCTATTAGCGAGATTTGGTAAAGCGAAAGTATCTGTACCAGGCGGGGATGATTTTGGACATAGACCTATAGATATGCATCTAAAAGGTTTAGAAGAGTTGGGAGCCTCCTTTACTAACAGTCACGGATATATAGAAGGCGAGGTGGAAAAACTAGTCGGAGGCAAAGTATTGCTTAATTTCCCAAGCGTTGGTGCTACTGAAAATCTACTTATGGCAGCAGTATTAGCTGAAGGAAGAACAGTTATAGAAAATGTCGCGCGTGAACCTGAAATAGTTGATCTAGTTTATTTTCTCAATTCTATGGGTGCTCAAATTACAGGAGAAGGAACTTCAACTATTCAAATTGAGGGAGTAGATCATTTATCACCCGTCGAACATACCGTAATACCAGATCGGATTGAGGCTGCAACTTATATGGCTGCCTTAGGGATGGCAGGCGGCCAGATAGTTATAGAAGAAGCACGGTTAGAACATATGGAGATGCTTGCTGAGAAATTGCATGAAATGGGGATAGAGATCGGACAAGTTGACGGAGGAGTTAGTGTGTGCGTTTCCGAGAGACTGAGATCAGTAGATCTAGCTACATTGCCTTATCCCGGTGTCGCCACTGATTATAAGCCCTTCATGGTTGCTCTTTTATCGATTTCAGACGGAGTAGGAATTGTGACAGAAAATATTTTTGCCGGAAGGTTCCGTTACGTTGACGAATTGATCAGAATGGGCGCAGATATCAGAGCGGAAGGGCACCATGCTGTTGTCCGTGGGGTTGAAAGACTTTCAGGAGCACCTGTTAGAGCTCCCGATATAAGAGCGGGGGCGGCACTAGTTTTGGCGGGATTAGCAGCTGAAGGAGAGACTCTAGTTGGAGCTGCAAGTCACATAGAACGTGGTTATCAGAATTTAGTAGGTAATTTAAATTCTTTAGGGGCAAAAATAGAATTAATTAATCATCAGAATATTTAGAGTCGTTTTCTGCCTCAAAATCTGATTTTTTTTCTGGGGTCATTTTCTCTGCTTTACGGTTAGCGATCCACAGTAGCCATGCGATCAAACCCAACGGAGCCACAACAAGGAGAATTTCATCCCATCCACCTTGATGACTAAATATAAGATGCAAAGATTTCATCATATTAAGAATATTGTCAATCTCGTAAAAGTAGGTGTAGTCAGCCAATACTCGTGCGAAACTATACATATGACAAATGTTTCAGTAGAAGAATCGGATAGAGACCTAGAAACGCTCGTGAAAGAAGTAATAGAAGTTATTAGACCTGCGCTTCAAGCAGACGAAGGTGATGTCGTACTACATGAGGTGAACGAAAAAACTGGAGAAGTTACTGTCGAACTAATTGGCGCATGCGTGAGCTGCGACGCGTCAGACCAAACAATGAAAGCTGGGATAGAGAGAATTCTAAAAGAGAGAGTTCCAGAAATAACCTCCGTTCACAATCTAGGTGAAGCCATCTCAGATGAAGGAACAGCAGTAACTCTTTAGGAATAAAATGACTAACGAAAATTGTTATTGGCATTCTGATAGATATGCCGGAGTTATTTGTCAACGTTGTGAACGTCGAGTTTGTGCCGAATGCATGCACACTGCTTCTGTCGGCTTTCATTGTCCTGCGTGTATAACGCCTCAGAACATCAATTCCCGAAGACAACGAACTTCATTTGCACGACCTAATGGTCGAATTGGGAATCTTTCCGAACAGTTAGTAGTTACAAGATCCTTAATAGCAGTGAATTTTTTGGCTTTTTTATCCGCCCTTTTTAAAGGAGGGTCACTTTCTGGAAGTGGAGGTATTTCTCAGGTTCGATTGTCTTCTGACCCATTCATTTACATTGTGAAATGGGCCAGTAAAGATATTTTTACTATCGATTTTGGACTTATTGGTTACGGCCGAGTTTTTACATCTCGAGAATCCTTGGACTTTGTAGGTGTATCAGAAGGTGAGTGGTGGAGGATGCTCACAGGAGGGTTTTTGCATGGAGGCATCATCCATTTGGCGTTTAACATGTTTCTCTTATGGATGTTAGGCAGTCAACTAGAAAGACTTTTAGGAACGACAAGTTATTTAATTCTGTATTTCGGCTCCCTATTGTCTGGCACTTTAGGAGTCATGTTGCTAGATCCTCTTGCAATAACTGTCGGTGCCTCTGGAGCAGTATTTGGACTAATGGGTGCCACGGTTGTCTATCAATTTCGACGAGGATTAAGCCCTTGGTCAAATGGAATTGGCAGTTTGCTAATAATAAATTTGATATTTACTTTTGCCAGACCAAATATTTCGGTTGGGGGCCACATAGGTGGTTTGCTTGGTGGTTTGTTTATTGGATGGTTGGTCGATGAGATCGCTGCGAGACGTTTACCAGGATATGTGAAAGCATTACTTCCTCTGGCAGTTGCCGTCGGTTTCGGTGTTGCTTCTATCTGGGCTTCAAATTTTTGGTACGACCCAATACTGGGTTAAGAGATTAAGGCTTGTCGGAAATTTCAATAAGTTGTTTCAATTTATAAAGATTTTTTTCCCAAATTTTCCTGAGTACAGGTTTTGCAAAGAAACCAGTAATTTTTCCGCCCAAAAGAAATGGAAAATTTAGATTCTCTTCCCAAGTGAAAAGGGTTTTCCCATCCGAGGTTCTTTCAAGAATAAAACTGCCTTTTCCTGAGACAAGACCGTTATGGCTTATTGCCATTAATTCATTTGACGTCCATTCAGTGATTTTCATTTTGTCGGTTGTTCTGAATGGACCCACACGTGTCTCACAGTCAAAAGTAACTCCTATTCCTTCAGTGTGTTTTGAGGTAATTCTTATTTTTGAAGCATCTGCCATCCAGTTGACATGAGTTCGAATATCTGAAATAGCCTTCCAAACTGTCTCAGTTGGAGCGTTTATTTCAATATCTATTTTTATAAAAACCATTGTTAATTATGCCGTTTTTTTGCTAGTAAAGCAGTTGCCTTTATCCTAAGAGGATGGATGTATATCTCGATCATGCAGCTAGCACACCTGTGCGAGAAGAAGTTGTCCAAGCAATGCTGCCTTGGCTTTCGGAACATCCTGGCAACCCATCGGGATCTCACCGGTTGGCGCGCGAAGCACGCAGAGCTATAGATGATGCGAGGGATCACGTAGCTTCGCTGGTAGGAGCAGAACCCGGGAATGTGATCTTCACAAGCGGAGGAACAGAGTCAGATAATTTGGCAATAGATGGCATACTTGGTGCCAAAGGTGGTCAAGCTCTGTGTTCTGCAACCGAACATCCTGCAGTATTGGAACCTGTTAGAGAATCTGGTGGAATAGTGGTACCCACAGATGACACTGGAAGGGTCGATCTTGAAAGTTTGGCTACTCTTTTAGATTCATTTGCTGATATTTCTTTAGTCTCCGTCATGATGGTAAATAATGAGACTGGAGTAATTAATAACATCAATACAATTGCTGATCTAATATCAGAGAAAACACCAGAAACTATGATTCACACGGACGCGGTTCAAGCGACTTCATGGTTGGATATCGCCGAATCTTCAAAAAAAGCACATTTAATAACTCTTACTGGACATAAATTCGGTGGACCCAAAGGTGCAGGAGTTTTAGTCCTAAGAGATGGTGTCAACTTATCGCCTGTAATTCGTGGAGGGGGACAAGAGAGAGAAAGACGTAGTGGAACTCAAAACGTTCCGGCAATCGTGGGACTTGGAGAAGCAGCCCGCTTAATGCAAGTTGAACGATTAGAGATAAACGAAAGAGTGACTAAGTTGAGGGACAAATTAGAAAATGGACTGATAGAGAAAATTAGTGACGCAAGCCGTACTTTGCCAAAAGAAACACCCAGAACACCTGGAATTGCACATCTTTGTTTTAAAAATGTAGAAAACGAAGCACTACTTTTCCTTCTAGAAAACCAAGGCGTATATGCGAGTGCAGCTTCATCATGTGCAAGTGGAGCACAAGAAGCATCGCATGTTTTAGAAGCAATGGGTGTAGATCTAAAAACAGCTGGAGGTTCAATTAGATTTTCCTTAGGTCAAACTACAACTGACGAAGAAATAGAATACGTTTTAACAATCGTTCCTAGTGCGGTTGAACAGCTAAGGGAGTTTGGGAAATGACAAGGGTGATGGTGGCTATGTCAGGAGGAGTTGATTCATCAGTAGCAGCTGCTCTCGCCTGTGAGGATGGGAATGAGGTAGTTGGAGTGACCCTTAAACTTTGGGGAGGAGATTCGGATTCCGGATGTTGTTCAGTCTCAGATGTAGATGATGCAAGAAGAGCGGCCGATTCATTGGGTATAGAACATCATGTTTTCAATTTAGGAGACGATTTTGATGAACATGTAGTCGCCCCTTATGTCAAAGCTCACTCAGCAGGTTTAACTCCAAATCCATGTATTGAATGCAATAGACATATCAAATTTGATCGTCTGCTTAAGAGAGCAAAAGCACTTGGTTTCGACAAAATAGTTACAGGTCATCATGCTCGAATAGTGAAGCAAAAAGATAAAACCTTTCGTATCGCAAGAGCTGTAGATGAAGCAAAAGATCAGTCGTATGTTCTTTATATGCTGAATCAAAATCAGATTTCTTCACTACATCTCCCAGTCGGAGAGATGACGAAAGATCAAGTAAGAGAGAAGGCAAATAGTTTAGGACTTAGGGTCGCAACAAAACCTGACAGTCAAGATGTCTGCTTTATTACACGTGAAAAGGGAAGAGGGGACTTTCTAAGGCAAAGAATTCCTTTGACTCCCGGACGAGTAGTAGATGAAAACGGATCGGAAGTAGGCCAAGTGGAAGCAATAGAATTAGTCACTGTTGGGCAGAGGCGGGGCATGCTTTTGGCAGGTGGTAAAGAACCAAGGTATGCGAACAATATCGACATTGAATCAGCCACTGTCACAGTAGGAACTCCGGATCAGCTTTTAGTAAAGCAAACAGAATTTCGAGATCCTCTATGGTCCGCAAATCAGATAAAAGGCGAATTCTTTGTTCAAACGAGTGCACATGGAAAGCCGAAATTAGCGAATATAGAAGAAGGTTTACTTGTATGGGAAGAAGCCCATTCGCGAGTGGCATCAGGTCAAAGTCTTGTTTTTTATGAGGAGAATCAAGTCATAGGCGGAGCAATTGCTATTTAACGCAAGCATTAATCTCCACTTGTCACGGACTTCCATATGATTCGTGTGATGTCCCCTGCGAATTTTGTTTCAGAGTTCTTCTTCCAAGAGGACACAATCTATAGTTTGCATAAACTCCCTATCCCATAGTCTTCTAACCCTGAAGGTTCAGGCAGCCATTCAAGGCCATCGTCTAGGGTTGCTATGAAACCGTCCGAACTTGTTGCGATATGGAGAATGACTAGCCGTTCTTCTCTATCTAAACTTTTAGGCCTCTTTTTTGAGCTTCTGCTAGCAAAACATTTGGTCTCGCAGGATTTATCAGAAAGCTTTCGACAACCGAGTTTTCATTCATGGTTTTTCTTGTTCCTATTTTCAGCATCATTGAAAGAGGAGTCGAGCACTGTATTTCTAATGATAAACCGAAAGAGTTCTGACTCAGGTCTAAGGCATTAGTTTCAACTTTTGCAGGAGAAAAATTTGCTAGTTGATTTCTTGGGATAAGGGTTGGATCTCCAACAGATAAATGGTCGTGTAAGAGTATTCCTGCTGGAACTAATACAAGCCAACGTCTTCCTAGTTGATATATAGCATTTGACGATATTACTGAGAGAGGAAAGCCACATAAAGAGATTAATGAGCCAAGTAAAAAGTTTTTGTCTAGTAATAGAATCGGCCCCACGGTTAAACCGGCTAAAGAAGTTAGCCATGCTAAAGGCCCAAATAGAAGCAACACAGGACCTGGTGCTCTAAGGAGAAAACGACGTTCATCGCCGTAAGAAGCCCCATCTGAAAATCTGTCTCCTAAAGGCGCTGAAAGGGCAACAGAAGCTGCGATAGCACCAGCTGCAAGACCAATAATTCCTGAAAATGAACCACTAGTTTCTAAAGCACTCCAGAGACTAAGAGCCGCAGCGGCAGGCGCTCCTATTCTAATTACCGCTAAAGAAACTGGAGTCGCAATTAAAGTCGACAAAAGTATTAAAGCCCAGAAAACCCAAAGGCTAATCGAAACTGTTGTTCTTAAAAGTAATTTGAAGTCATTAAAACTATCTGCAAGAGAGGGACCACAGAGTAAAGGCAAAGATAGCCAAATAATTCTCATTATTCCGGTAGCAACAGACTCGCTGCGCCTTCCAAGGGTGTCATTAAACAAAAGTTTCACAAAGAGCAGACTAGAGGGTTTCTGTACCGTCACGGACTAATCGTTGGTCAACGGTATTATCGAACTGTGGTTAAAGGCGATTTTTCAGAGGAAGAGGACAATAAGAAAGTCTCATTGCGTCTAGGTGAACTTGGCGAACTTATTAGATTTCACAACGATTTGTATCATGGACAAGGTACGCCGGAAATACTTGACTCTGATTTCGATTTGCTATGGCAAGAGTTGCTTGACTTAGAACAAAATTATCCCCATTTAGCTGATCCAAACTCACCTAGCGCAACAGTAGGAAGCAGAAAAAGCACACCTTTCGCAGAAGTTGAGCATCGTGTACCAATGCAATCATTAGATAATGCATTCAATAAAGAACAACTGAACTCTTGGACCGACAAGGTACAGAGACGCCTAGAGGGTGAACAAAAAATTTCTACATGGGTGTGTGAATTGAAGTTTGACGGTTTAGCTGTTTCGATACGTTACGAGAAAGGTCAATTAGTTCAAGCTGCTACACGCGGAAACGGAGTTATTGGAGAAGACGTAACAGAAAACGTTTTAACCATTTCTGATGTTCCTGAAACCCTTGGCAAAGAAGCTCCAGATGTATTAGAAGTCCGAGGCGAAGTATATTTAGGGATAGAAGCCTTTAATGCTCTTAACCTCTCGCGGGAATCCTTAAACGAACCTACTTTTGCAAATCCTCGTAATACAGCAGCAGGTTCGTTGAGGCAAAAAGATTCAAAAGTTACCGCCACTCGCAATCTTTCATTTTGGGCTTACCAGATTGGAGAGACAAAAGGTTCACCTCCGATAAGCGGACATTTTGAAACTTTGCATTGGTTAAGAGATTTAGGTCTCCCTATTAATGAGCATGCTAAGAAATTTACTGATTTTAAAGAACTTGTTTCACATATAGAAAATATTGAGAAGATGCGTCATGACCTTGACTATGAAATAGATGGTGTTGTCATAAAAGTTGACGATTTAGCTCTACAGAAACAACTAGGGACTACTGCAAGAGCGCCACGTTGGGCAATTGCTTACAAGCTCCCTCCTGAAGAAAGAACAACTCGATTAATTGATATTGAAGTTTCAATAGGTCCAGGAGGACAAGCTACCCCATTCGCGAAATTAGAACCTGTTTTTGTAGGCGGGTCAACAGTAGGTGCAGCCACTCTTCATAACGCCGACCAAGTGAAAGAAAAAGATGTAAGACCAGGTGATTTAGTAGTAGTTCGTAAAGCAGGAGACGTAATACCTGAAGTTGTGAGACCAGTAATGAGTGAGAGACCGGCAAACTCACGTCCTTGGAAATTTCCAACTTCTTGTCCGGCATGTAAAAAACGATTAGAACGAAGAGAAGGAGAGGCGGCGACTTTCTGCAATAACTATGAGTGTCCTCGACAAATTCGCGGACGAATAGAACATTTTGTATCACGAGGAGCAATGGATATTGAAGGGTTTGGTGAGCAAAGAGTTGATTTGTTTGTTTCAGAAGGTTTGATAAATGATGTTTCTGATATATTCCGAATCGATTTTGAACGGATTTCTGAAATGGAAGGTTTTGGAGAATTATCTGTTACGAATCTCAAAAATGCAATTGGAGAGGCTCGGTCAAGAGATTTAGGACGATTATTGTTCGCTTTAAGAATTCCACATGTGGGAACCACAGTTGCTCAGCTGATATCGGAAAATTTCCAAGATCTTGAAGTATTAAAAAAAGTACAAATGCAAGACTTGGAGATTATTGATGGATTGGGACCGAAAATCGCTGCAAGTGTTTTTGAGTGGTTTACAAATGACCGTAATGGCGATTTAATATCAAGACTTCAAGATTTGGGGATCAACCCAAAATCTGAAACACCACAGTTAAGTGATGCGGATATGACTCTTGCAGGTATGGCTATTGTCGTAACTGGCAAGTTGCAAGGTATAAGTAGAGAAGAAGCTCACAAAATCATAAAAGAACGAGGTGGTAAATCTCCCGGAAGCGTTTCAGCTAAAACGACTTATCTACTTGCCGGCGAAGGAGGCGGATCAAAACTAGACCAAGCAGAAAAGTTTGGTGTTCGAGTAATAGATGAGTCAGATTTTGAATATTTAACTAAAAACGGTGATTTACCAAAATGAATTTCACCCAATAACTCGAAAACACCAATTTAAGTTTGATTGTCTACTGGGCGTTTGAACTTCCCAATAGACGACAGAAGTACAAATTTCTCCAGCCGGTAGTCGTTCAATTACTTTCCCAGCTTCAGGTCTAAATACCACCGAATTTAGAGCAGGTTCAACTCTTTGTTGATCAAGAGGAATTTGCGTACCTCCGATACTAATAATTTCGCCTTTCCAAGTAGGTGAAAAAACAACGCCCACATTTGTTTGAGCTATGACTTCATCGTAGCGACTCGGGATTAGCTCTAATACTCCCGGATTTGAATTTAATACGATGTCATTATCGTCTCCATCAGCAATCAGTCCGGCTAATACCAGCACACCTATTCCCAGAGTGAGAAGAAAACAGATCACAATTGAGTTACGACGCGTCACATAGAAAGGCTACCTAGGGGTAACCTTTCTATGTGGTAGAAAAACGAAGAGATTCTGGATCTTTTGGTAAAGGAAATTCTTGGGGTCCCCAAAACATGTCTGGTCGCACATTTGCTGGAAGGTACAGACTTCAAAATATTGTAGGAACTGGTGGGTCTGGCTCTGTTTACCTAGCTGTTGATTTGAGTCTGAATCGTCAAGTGGCAGTAAAAGTCCTACATACCAAACTTGCTCAATATCCGGGATTCGTAGAACAATTTAAAACGGAAGCCAAAATTGCTGCTTCTCTTACAAGTTCCCATACAGTGCGAGTTTTTGACTGGGGAGTTGATGAACAGGCCTATCTAGTAACTGAATATTTAGGCGGTGGAAGCCTTAGAAGTATTTTAGATAGTGGAAGAACTCTTAACCCCTCACAAATATTGCAAATCACTCTTGAAGCATGCAGGGCTCTCGATCACGCTCACGCACAAGGAATAATCCATCGAGACCTTAAACCTGCGAATCTTTTATTTGGGCAAGACGGACATCTACGAATTGCAGATTTTGGATTAGCGGCTGCATTAGCAGATGCAACTCAAGCAGAAATTTCCAATTCTGGACCACAATTAGACGAATTAGGAGGGTTACGCGGGTATGTAGGTACCGCTAGATACGCATCACCTGAACAGGCCAGCGGACTTGCCTTAGGGGTTAAATCTGATATCTATTCCTTGGCTTTATGCATAGTTGAAGCATGCACTGGGCACCTTCCTTTTGTTGAAAATACGGTAATAGGAACTTTAAGAGCGAGAGAAGGTAGAGATGTGCCAATTCCTGAAGGCTTGGGTGCTCTATCACCAATAGTTCAAAGAGCTGGTTCTGCCAGTTCAGAAGAACGACCTACTGCTGGAGAACTAGGCAGGATGCTACTTAACATCGCTAGTAAAATGCCCCGTCCAGAGCCCCTACCTTTCGTCGGGCCGGGAGAGATAGGTGCAGCTCCTTTGTCAGGTGAAGCACCTTTGGTGCCTTCAAGCGTTTCTTCTCCGCCGGATTCCCCTACAGAACGAATGGAAACTGTTTCAGTTGAATCGGTACCAAAACAGACTGAGCCAACAAGGTCTCCGAGACGGCGTTGGATAAATGCAGTATTAGCAAGTTTATTGGTGGTTGGTGTGACTGTTGTTGGGGCTTTTTTATGGGAACTAACGAAAACAGAATCAAGAACTTTACCTCAACTAGTCGGTTCTTCAGGAGACAGTGCGCGAGAATTAATCGTTGCTCTGGGATGGAATGTGGAAGAACGTTTCGATCGTCTTGATAACACAGTTGAGGGGGAAGTTTTAGGAACTGAACCCATTGGAGGGACCGCTCTCGAAGAAAATGAGACGGTAGTTTTAGTTATTTCTCTTGGTGCAGAACGTGTTCAGATACCGGTCGACTTAGTAGGCAAGAGTCTCCCAGGTGCAGAAAGACTGATTCAGTCAGCTGGCTTGAAAGTAGGTGAAATTTCGTATGCTTACAGTGAAACTATCGAAGCTGGAATGATCGTAGATGTTCTTGCACCTATGACTGAACTTCCACTTGGAGGAAGTGTTGATTTGCTTGTCTCTGATGGAAGAGTCCCAGTAGTTATTCCAATTGGTCTAGAAGGTCGTGACGTATCCGAAGTTGAAGCAGCCTTAGAAACTTTAGGACTGATTTCGCGCCGGATAGGAGTGAGGGACGAATTTGTTCCTAAAGGCTATGTAGTAGCCTTTGAACCCCCCTCTCAGACCTCTGTTAGAAGTGCTTCAGAAGTCGAAATATTAGTCTCGACAGGACCTGAACCACGTACAATTCCTGATGTGGTCGGGCTTTCAGTCGACGCTGCAGAGTCTAGATTAGCTGCAGCTGGATTTCGTTCTATTTCAATTGATGGACCATCCGGTGGTTTAATCACGAGACAAGAACCTCCCAACCCTGCTCTGGGATTACCGGAAACTCCTATTGAATTAATCAGTGGATAACAGTCTTGTTTGACGATATGTCCTCTACCCTCTGAACTGTGGTTCAAAGAATTTCTCGTGAAGAAGTTGCCCATGTGGCACGTTTAGCTCAACTTGCGTTGAGCGAAGATGAGTTGGATGCCTTCACCTCTCAGCTAGCCGCTGTTTTAGATCATGCAGCTGATTTAGAGGCTCTGGATGTAGATGATGTCGAACCAAGCACACACCCATTTCCTCTGAAGAATGTTCTTCGTATTGACGAGCCCGGTGAGGCTTTTGAGATCGAAGAAGTATTTGAAGTAGCACCGGAAGTGGAGGAAAGCCAATTCCGAGTTCCACCGATTCTGGGGGAAGCGTAATGAAGGCAACAGAAATAGCAGAAAAAGTTTTGTCGGGTGAGATGAGTGCACGTTCAGTCGTTGAACAGCATCTTGAAACTATTAATAATATTGAATCTGATGTTAATGCATTCAATATTGTCACTGCTGAACAAGCTTTGATAGATGCTGATGAAATAGATTCAAAGATTGCGTCCGGAGAAACTTTGGGCCCTTTGGCAGGAGTTCCAATTTCGGTTAAAGACAATCTTTGTACAAGGGGAGTTGAGACAACGTGTAGTTCGAAAATTTTAGAAGGATGGATACCTCCTTATAACGCCACTGTTATAGAAAAACTTAAAGATGCAGGAGCAGTCATCATAGGCAAAACTAATCTAGATGAATTTGCTATGGGTTCTTCAACAGAGAATTCTGCCTTTGGACCAACCAGAAATCCTCATAACTTGAAATGTGTTCCAGGAGGTTCATCAGGAGGTTCAGCGGCAGCTGTAGCAGCAGGATTCTCTCCTCTTGCTCTAGGTAGTGATACCGGAGGATCTATAAGGCAGCCAGCAGCTCTTTGTGGTGTTGTCGGGGTGAAGCCGACATATGGAAGGGTTTCCCGTTACGGGCTTGTCGCATTTGCCTCCAGCCTTGACCAGATTGGTCCTTTTGCTAATACGGTTTCTGACGCTGCTTTAACTCTTGAAGTAATTAGTGGTTATGACCCAAGAGACTCCACTTCAATTCCTGAGAAACCACTAGACATTTCAGGAGTTTTAAATCAGGGGGTCGAGGGTATGCGCATAGGGGTGATTGAAGAACTTTCCGGAAAAGGTTTAGGGGGGATTTCTAGAGATGTAATTTCTCGAGTTGAAGCAGCCATTAAAGTTTTTTCTAACGCAGGAGCGACTGTTGAATCAGCTTCGGTTCCAGCTTCAATTTACGGCCTGTCTGCTTATTATGTAATAGCACCTGCGGAAGCATCTTCGAATCTTGCACGCTACGACGGGATACGTTTTGGTCCGAGAATAAAAGCAGCAACCACTGCAGAGACAATGACAGCTACTCGTACAAAAGGTTTTGGTGACGAAGTGAAACGCCGTATCATGCTTGGCACTTATGCACTTTCGGCTGGATATTACGACGCCTATTATGGTAAATCTCAGAGGGTAAGAACACTAATAATGAATGATTTCGCAAAAGCTTATGAGAAATTTGACATTCTTATAAGTCCTACTGCACCAACGACAGCTTTTCCTTTGGGAGATAAAACTGCTGATCCGATGCAGATGTATATGCAGGATGTATGCACAATTCCCTCGAATCTTGCAGGACATCCAGCGATGTCTGTCCCTTTCGGTTTTGGAGAAGATGGAATGCCTGTAGGGATTCAAATTCTTGCTCCAGCAATGGCCGAACAAGAGATGTTCCGAGCTGCACAAGTTCTTGAATCTGAAAGCGGTAAAGGAATTGAATAGTTCTGGTCTGAATGGGTGGGAAACTGTAATTGGTTTAGAGGTTCATGCAGAACTAGCCACTAAAACTAAAATGTTTTCATCAGCTCTTAATTCCTTTGGAGGAAAACCTAACAGCAACACAGACCCTGTTTCTCTTGGGTTGCCGGGGTCTTTACCGGTATTGAATGAAAAAGCGGTAGAGCTGGCGATCAGGGTGGGTTTAGCTTTGAATTGTCAAGTGCAAAAGTCGGTATTCGCACGTAAGAACTATTTTTATCCCGATATGCCAAAGGCATATCAAATTTCTCAGTTCGACTTACCTATAAACAAAGAAGGATGGCTGGAACTTCCCGATGGACGGCGAATAGGAATTGAGAGAGCCCACCTTGAGGAAGACACCGGAAAAATCACCCATATAGGGGGTGGCGGACGAATACACGAAGCTTCTTATTCTTTGATCGACTACAACAGGTCAGGGGTTCCTCTTATTGAAATAGTTGGAGCACCAGAGCTCCGAAGCTCTGATGATGCAAGAGATTATGTTTCTGAGTTGCGTTCAATATTAGTAACAATTGGTGCTTCTGATGGAAAGATGGAAGAAGGCTCCCTTCGCGTTGACTGTAATGTGTCAGTTCGGAAAGATGGGACAGAGGAGTTAGGGACGCGTTGCGAAATCAAAAATATTAACTCTCTGAGATCCCTTGGAAGAGCCATTGAGTATGAAGCAATAAGACAGATTGAAGTAATTGAATCAGGGCAAGAAATTGAGCAACAAACACGCCATTGGGATGAAGCTGAGGGTCGTACACATAAATTGCGCTCAAAGGAAGAGGCATTTGATTATCGTTATTTTCCAGAACCTGATTTAGTGCCTGTCGAACCATCTGAAGAATGGATAAAAGAGATCGCTAACTCTTTACCACCACTACCTAAAGACCGGAGGCAACAGTTAGCTGAAGCAATCGGAGTTGAACCAATAAAAACATCGTTAATTGTGCAAAGAGATTTGGATACTTTTGCTCTTCAAGCAATTTCCCTTAACGCTAATGCAAGTCGTGTTCTTGTGCATTTAGAGAACAATCTTGCAGACGGTACTGGTGAACTGACTCCAGAAGCATTTGCGTCTCTTACGGTGATGGAGACTGACGGTGAACTTACTGCAACGCAAGCAAAAACAGTTTTAGCGGACTTAGTAGAATCAGGCGGGGATCCGCAAGAGGTAGCTAAGAATCATGGTTTTGAATCGATGGATAATTCTGAATTGGAAGGAATAGTTGATCGAATCATTTCAGAAAATTCTGATGATTGGCTTGCTTTCATCAGTGGAGATGAAACTGAAAGAAAGAAAAAATCAGGTTTTTTCGTTGGCTTAATAATGAAAGAGACCAGCGGTAAGGCTGACGGAAAAATAGTTAATCAAATTTTAAGTACCAAAGCTAAAAATTAGCTCCCCACTTTCAGCCATTTATCACTTCGAAAACGAATATATAAAGTTATAGAACGAACTGTCATCAGAATCCAAATGGCTCCCCAAATCCAACCCAAGCCGAGACCAACTGCAACGGTTACAAACATGAGAGGTATTGAAATAATTGCTGACAGAGTCATAGACTTGGCAAGGAAACGTTGATCGCCGGCACCTATCAGAATGCCGTCTAGAGCGAATGCTACTCCTGACAATGGGGCCATTGCTGCAACATGCAGTAGGAGGAAGCTAGCGAGTTCAATTACTGCAGTATCTTCGGAAAAAATTTTTGCAAAAGGGGTATGGATTATTGCCAGAAAAGAGCCTGTGAACACACCTATTCCAGTGGACCAGATAATAGCTCTTTGACCCATTCGGCGAGCCTCTTGAGCTTTACCAGCTCCTAGAAGGTTTCCTATTATTGCTTGTGCAGCTATGGCGATTGCATCCATTGACATGGCAAGAAAAAACCATGCTTGGAATCCCACTTCATGTGCTGCAACATCAACATTTCCTAGACGGGCTGCCATGGATGTAGCGACAATAAAAGAAGTAGTTAATGAGAGATTTCTAATCAATAGTTCACTTGAGCTTCTTAATAGTTTTATTAAAACCAAAAATTTAGGTGTTAAGGAAACTTTGTGTTTACTTATAGCCTGCCAAATCCAAATCAAGTAAATTAGAGCGCCGACCCACTGAGAAATAACAGTCGATGCTGCAGAAGCTCCTATTCCTTTGTCAAAGCCATAGATGAGCACCAGTTCGATTCCTAGATTCAAAAGAGCAGTTCCGATTGCCACCCATAACGGTCTAATTGTGTCCTTGATTCCACGTAAGTAACCCACTCCTGCAAGCATTATTAACATTGCCGGAGCGCCGAACATACTGATACGAAGATAAATGCGGGCTTGATTCAGTAGTTCTCCGCTAGCACCTAAAAGTTTTAGTAGAGGGTCGGCAGCAAAGTATCCGATGAAAGCTATTAAAACGCCAAGAAAAAAAGCCAACCAAAGGCTTTGAATGGCTTGATTAGCGGCTTTTAATGGTTCACCCGCTCCGGTAAATCTCGCAACTGTTGCAGTAGTTCCATATGCCAAAAAAAAACAAAGTCCGTAAATTAACAGTAGGGCGGCAGATGCAACAGCTAATCCTCCGAGAGGCAGAGTGCCTAAGCGACCCACAACAGCGGTGTCGGCTAATAAATACAATGGTTCGGCTACAAGTGCTCCCAAAGCCGGAATTGCTAGTGTTAGAAGCTGTTTGTCACGATCTGGAATATTGATGATGAGAGTATAAACCTTTCAAGTCGTCAAACTATCAATTCGAGCTCTACCCTGCATGTATGAGTGAAAACAATAAAAATGACATGAAGCCAAAATCTCGCGAAGTCACCGATGGGGCCAACAGGGCACCAGCTCGCGCTATGTTGCGGGCCGTAGGTATGGGGGAAGAGGATTTTTCAAAAGCGCAGGTAGGGGTCGCTTCATCGTGGAATGAAGTCACACCGTGCAACCTGCCTTTAGATGCACTTGCAAAAAAATGCAAAGAAGGGGTTTTTAATGCGGGGGGGTTCCCTCTGGAATTTACAACCATTGCAGTAAGTGATGCCATTTCTATGGGTCATGAAGGAATGAGAGCGAGTCTAGTAAGTAGAGAGATTATCGCTGACTCGGTTGAGGCTGTAATGCACGCTGAAAGACTCGATGCATTTGTGAGTTTTGCAGGTTGTGATAAGTCATTACCTGGAATGCTTATGGCGTCAGCACGCATCAATCTTCCATCGGTTTTTGTATATGGCGGTTCTATTTTGCCCGGAGAACATAAAGGAAAATCTCTTGACATAGTTAATGTTTTTGAAGCAGTGGGAGCCCATGCAGTAGGTGATATTGACGATGAAGAACTTCTTTCCATAGAACGAGCTGCTTGCCCAACGATGGGTAGTTGCGCAGGAATGTTTACTGCTAACACGATGGCTGCAGTGGGAGAAGCATTAGGTATGTCATTGCCAGGATCGGCATCCGCAGCAGCAGTTGATAGCAGACGTTCAGATGTGGCATATGCAAGTGGAACTGCCGTAATGAAACTCTTAGAGTCCGGTATCTACCCCCGAGACATAATGACTCCAGCAGCATTTGAGAATGCTATTGCGGTGGTGATGGCTCTTGGTGGGTCAACTAATGCTGTTTTGCATCTTTTGGCAATCGCTTTTGAAGCAGGCGTTGATCTTCAATTAGAGGAATTTAACCGCATTGCTGAAAAAGTTCCACATCTTGCGGACACTAAACCACATGGTCTATACCACATGGTTGATATAGACAGAGTAGGAGGTGTTCCGGTAGTAATGCAGATGCTTTTGGAGGAAGGTTTAATCCATGGAGACGAAATAACCGTCACTGGTCTGACCGTTAAAGAAAATTTAGAACTCCTCAACCCACCAAAACCTGACAATGACGTAATTCATTCTTTTGATAATCCAATACATGACATAGGAGGGATAGCAATACTTAAAGGTTCCTTAGCGCCTGAAGGAGCTGTTGTAAAAGTAGCGGGAATAGATGTGGATAGATTCGATGGTCGAGCCAGAGTGTTTGATGGTGAAGATAAAGCTATGGAGGCAGTGTTGGAAGGGCAGATAGAAGCTGGTGACATCGTGGTAATACGTTATGAAGGGCCCAAAGGTGGACCAGGTATGCGTGAGATGCTTGCCATTACAGGAGCTATGAAAGGTGCTGGACGAGGAAATGATGCAGCTCTAATTACTGATGGTCGATTTTCTGGTGGGACGCATGGTTTTTGTGTAGGTCATGTCGCACCAGAAGCAGTTGACGGAGGTCCGATAGCTCTCGTAGCAGAAGGTGATCGAATTGTTATAGATGTTCGTGAACATTCAATTGAACTTCTAGTTGACGAAACTGAACTAGAAAAACGGCGAAGTGAATTAAAGCCCTTTAAACCTCGATATGAGTCTGGTTTTTTAGCCAAATATGCGCGATTAGCAGTAGGAGCAGAGCAAGGAGCTGTCACTAAGGCATAAAAAGGGTTGTTTGCTATTAGCTTCCCAGCGATACTGGATGGATGCGAGAATTTTTCGTAGGTGTAGTAGTTATTTAGCGTGCATCCATAAAGGGTGCATGTCTGACCTCCTTACAGGGGGTCAATTGTTTTTCAATCAAGTTTTTAGTAGAAGAAATCTAATCTGAGAAAAAAATGACCAGTGAACATACAGATGGCGGCAGGGCTTTAATTAGAGCCCTTGAAAAAGAGGGTGTGGAAGTCATGTTCGGGTTACCCGGCGGAGCGATACTGCCCGTGTACGACCCGATCATTGATTCCACCATCAGACACATACTCGTTCGTCATGAGCAAGGTGCTGGGCATATGGCCGAAGGGTACGCCCAAGCAACTGGCAAACCTGGTGTGGCGATGGTAACTAGCGGTCCGGCAGCTACAAATATCGTTACGCCTCTATGTGATGCTTATTTGGACTCAATACCTTTGGTGGTTATTACAGGACAAGTACCTTTAGCCGCAATAGGTACAGATGCATTTCAGGAATGTGACACCACTGGGATCACTATGGGAGTCACAAAACATAATTTTCTCGTCAAAGATGCACAAGATATTCCAAGAATAGTAAAAGAAGCATTTCATATAGCAACTACAGGTCGACCAGGTCCAGTACTGATTGATTTACCAAAGGACATAGTTGATCCGAACAACCCAAGATCAAAGCTTAATTGGGTGGATGATCCTGAAATGGATTTGCCGGGCTATAAACCAGGAAAAAACTTTGACCTTTCTGGAATAGAGAAAGCCGTAGAACTGATACAAACTTCAGAGAGACCAGTTTTCTATGTTGGGGGCGGGGTTCTTAAGGCAAGAGCAGCCAAAGCACTTAGGGAACTGGTTGAGATTACTGGAATCCATGTCGTAACAACTCTTATGGCTAGAGGGGCTTTCCCTGATAGTCATGAGTTGTGTTTAGGAATGCCAGGAATGCACGGAAATTATACAGCTGTGACTTCGATGCAAAAGGCTGATTTGTTAGTAGCTTTGGGCGCTCGTTTTGATGATCGTGTTACAGGTAAAGTTGACGGGTTCGCTCCTGATGCACGAATAATTCATGTAGATATTGACCCTGCAGAAATGGGGAAGGTTAGAAAACCAGATGTTGCTATAACTGGAGACTGTCGTCTAGTTATCGAGGCAATGGTTGATCTGCTTAAACAACAGGGCACTACTCAAACAGGTCGTTCAGAATGGAAATCTAACATTAGTGGTTGGCAAGAACGGTTCCCTCTCACATACGAGGATGCTGAACCTGGAAGTAAATTGAAACCCCAATATGTCATTGAACAGCTTAGGGACTTAACTCCTGATGACACAATCGTTGCTTCGGGAGTTGGTCAACATCAAATGTGGACAAGTCAATATTGGAATTTTGATTATCCGTATACGTGGATCAATTCAGGAGGATTGGGAACAATGGGGTTCTCGATACCTGCTGCTATTGGTGCAAAGGTAGGTAACCCCGACCGGATGGTTTGGGCAGTTGATGGAGATGGGTGTTTTCAGATGACAGCTCAAGAACTTGTAACTGCAACAGTTGAAAACATTCCGATAAAAGTCGCACTACTCAATAATTCGTATTTGGGTATGGTTCGCCAATGGCAAGACATGTTTTATGACGAAAGATTTTCAGAAGTATTCCTTTCAGATGACGTGCCGAATTATAAGACATGGGCAGAGTCAATGGGGTGTGTGGGCATTCGAGTTGACAGTCCAGAAGAAGTCCCAGAAGCTATAGCTAAGGCGAATGAGATTGAAGACAGATCGGTTGTAATAGACTTCCGAACTGCAGCTGAAGAACGTGTTTATCCCATGGTTCCTTCAGGGCAAGCTAATTCTTCAATTGTTGTTCCGCCATCTCAAGAAAGCCAAGAACGGTGAAAAAGATTCAACAGAATTACAGAACTTTAGTTATAACCGTCGATAACAAATTTGGTGTTTTAGCACGAGTTAGTGGCCTTTTTTCTCGCCGTGGCGTAAATATTAAGTCTTTGGCTGTTGCCCCTACAGATAAAGCAGAATTTAGTCGCATAACTGTTGATCTTGATATAGAGCTTGAATCTGTTTCATTGGATCAATTAATAAAACAGCTTGACAAACTCATAAATGTTGTTGAAATACGAGCTTTAGATCCTGATCATTCAGTCGAAAGGGAATTGATGATCGTTACAGTCAAAGCTGAGGCTAGTCAACGGGATGAATTGGTTGACCATTTAGACAAAATCGGAGGAAAAGTGCTAAATATAGGAACTGAAAGCATGATGCTCTCCTTGGTGGAAACCTCATCTGTTATTGACGATTTTGAATCTTTTTTGAGCAATTTTGGCATAGTTGAACTACAACGAACAGGTCGCGTTGCTCTAGATTCGTTGTAACTAAATGAAGTCTTAAGTAGTTAAAAGAAAAAATAATTAGGAGAAATCGTGGTAAATATTTATTATGAAAATGATGTGAATCGTTCAGCGATATCAGATCGCAAAGTAGCGATTTTAGGCTATGGATCTCAAGGTCATGCTCACGCTTTGAACCTAAAGGAATCAGGGATTGATGTATGCGTGGGATTGAGAGAAGGTTCTGGATCCATCTCAAAAGCTGAAGAAGCTGGGCTTGCAGTCCGCTCACTTTCTGAAGCATCAGATTGGGCAGATGTAATTATGCTTTTGTTGCCCGACACGGATCAAGCAGCAATATATGAAGAACATATTGCTCCAAACTTGAAAGCCGGAGATGCCATTGCTTTCGCCCATGGCTTTAATATCCGCTTTGATCTAATTACACCGCCAGATGATGTAGATGTCATAATGATTGCCCCAAAAGGACCAGGTCACTTAGTACGTAGGACATATGTTGAAGGTGGTGGAGTGCCTTGTCTTATAGCTGTCGAACAAGATCCAACAGGTAGAGCAAAAGATCTAGCAATAGCTTATGCGGATGGACTGGGAGGAGCCAGAGCAGGGGTTATTGAAACGACTTTCACGGAAGAGTGCGAGACAGATCTTTTCGGTGAACAGGTAGTGCTCTGCGGAGGGGTTACAGAGCTAGTTAGAAGCGCCTTTGACACATTAGTTGACGCGGGATACCAGCCAGAGATTTGCTATTTCGAATGCCTTCATGAGTTGAAGCTAATCGTAGACCTTATGTATGAACAAGGTATAGGAGGCATGCGTTATTCAGTTTCTGATACTGCCGAGTACGGTGACTTAACCCGTGGTCCTCGCATAGTGGATGATCATGTCAGAGCAACAATGAAACAGGTTCTAGATGAGATCCAATCCGGAGTTTTCGCAGAAGAGTGGGTAGCTGAAGCCCACTCTGGGAGGGAGAACTTTTATGCTTTAGAAGAAAAGGGACGTCAACATCGTATTGAGCAAGTTGGTTCTAAACTCCGCGACATGATGCCTTGGATCAGCGCCGGCAAAGTTTCAGTTCAAGACGCATCAGGAGGCCAAGGTTAAGATATTGGCATAAAGTGTGAAAAAATTGAGTAAAGATGAAGATGACTGGGCGGAACTTAGTCGCCGTGCAGCTTTTGTTTCACATAGGTTAATTGGGTGGATTTACTGGGATCCGAGGGCTATTGCTAATTATGAGGAGCTCGGAGTTCCTAATGGGTTTGGTTATTACGTAGCCACTCGTGCAGCTACTCTCGGAAAAGCCGGCAATAAAGCAGTATCTGCTGCTTTTTACTCAATACACCCTGACTTTATTGCAGCAAGTCTGGACAACTGTCGTGAACATACCACTTTTGAAAAAGCGGCAGCAGCTAGAGATGCTGCGGTAGCTCCTGGTTTAAAGAAATTAACACCAGAAATATGCGAACCTTTAGCCTCTATGTCATCGAAACTTTGGGAAGCAGTTGAAGAACTTCCTGTATCTGGTCGTGTTTTATTTGCATCGTTGCTGGATTGGCCACGTCATGAAGACCCTCTGACATCGGCTTGGCTAGCTGTTAACGCCATCCGTGAGTGGCGAGGAGATACCCATTGGGCAATCTTGACGAGTGAGAATATCGATGGCACTATGGCGGGTGTTCTAGATAGCACTAAGCACAATTATGATGATCAGTGGCTTCCACGTAGTCGAGGAGCAGATGATGCTGCAATTAGTGCAGCATTTGAAAAGTTAACAGAACGTGGTTTAGCGGATGGAGAAGTAGTCACGACTAAAGGCTTGGAATATAGAGAACAGCTCGAAAGAAAACTTGATGACATAGCAAGTGCTGCTTGGCGTAATCTTGGTATTGATCAAACGACTCAATTTCTCGAACTGATTGAACCCGTCGGTGCACGTTACATGGACCACATCGATAAGACAGCTGGTCCCAATTGGATGCCAGCTGGGCGAAAAGCCAAGATCAAATAGTTTTGATGATCAGCTCATACGCTGAACTATCATCGCCATTCCCTGTCCGCCTCCAACACACATGGTTTCAAGTCCGAATTCTTTGTCAGTGTCCTCTAGGCCATTTATCAATGTTGTCATTATGCGGGCACCTGTCATTCCAAATGGGTGACCTAAGGCTATAGCTCCACCATTGACATTCAATTTGTCATGGTCGATCCCAGTTTCTTCTGCTGAAGGAAGAACTTGTGCTGCGAAAGCTTCATTTATCTCCACTAGATCAATATCAGTAATTGCCATACCGGCTCTTTGCAGTGTTTGGTTGATTGCATCAATTGGACCTAGTCCCATGATTTCTGGATTTAGAGCAGAGACTCCAGAAGCCACAATTTTTGCCAATGGGGTGACTCCTAATTCTGAAGCTTTTTCCTCACTCATTACAACTACGGCGGCAGCACCGTCATTCAAAGGACAAGCATTGCCAGCAGTGACAGTCCCATCAGGTCGAAAAACAGGTTTCAACTGCGAAACACTCTCGTATGTTGTTCCAGTCCTTATACCATCGTCAGCAGTTACGACAGTCCCATCTGGAACTGTGTAGGGGGTAATCTCACGTTCAAAAAATCCTCGAGCTGCAGCAGCTTCCGCACGATTTTGTGAGCGTACACCCCATGCGTCCTGATCTTCACGAGAAACTCCTTTGCTTTGAGCGACATTTTCGGCAGTTTGACCCATTGCTATATACACATCTGGTAAACCTTGAGGTGGAGCCCAAGTCTCTACCCCTTCTCCGGTCCTTTCAGCGGTGCGGGTTTCGGCGTCTTTAAAGGAATCATTATGAGACCCGGTATCTGAAGCTCCGAATTGGTAACGACTCACACACTCGACACCTCCAGCAATAAACACGTCTCCTTCGCCAGCTTTAATGGCATGAAATGCCATTCGGATTGTCTGCAAGGAAGATGAACAGTACCGGTTTACTGTTACTCCAGGAGCATCTATTCCAGCTAAAAGGCTTGACATGCGTGCAATGTTATAACCTTGTTCTCCGCCTGGCTGACCAGTTCCCCACAGAACGTCTTCAACTGAATCAGTTTGAAGTTGTGGAACTTTAGAAAGAACATCTTTAATTATAAAAGCTGACATGTCATCAGGTCTGGCCTCTGCCAAGCTGCCTTTATTTGCTCTGCCTATAGGAGTTCTTGAAGTTGCTACTATTACAGCATCCGGCATGATTAACCTCTCAATTAGTTATCGAATCTGCCGAGATCCTAACCCGCAGAAATAGACCTTGTTTATTTTTACAGAAAAAGTTTAATTAATACGCTTTACTAGAGTTAGTCCGTCACCGATTGAGAGCATCACAGATGAAACCCGCTTATCTTGAGAGACGTGGTTATTAAAGTTTCGAATAGAGACAGTGTCATCATCGGATATCTCTGGGTTAACTACCCGGCCAGACCATAGGACGTTGTCGATTGCTATTAATCCATGTTCAGACAATCTAGGCACGATCGCTTCGTAGTATTCGAGGTAGCCCCCTTTATCAGCATCAATAAAGGCAAAGTCTATTTTTTTATCATCAGGTAAATTGACCAGAGTTTCATTTGCAGGTGCAATAACAAGCTCGATCTTTTTATCAACGCCTGCCTTCTTCCAGTATTTACTGGCTATAGAGGTCCATTCTTCAGAAACATCACAACACAATAGTTTCCCGTTCTCTGGTAGGGCTTTGGCAATAGCCAAAGATGAATAACCAGTAAAAGTTCCGATTTCAACAGCAAATTCAGGCTGGATCGCAGCAACTAACATGTAGAGAAAAACACCCTGGTCCTGAGCAATTTGCATAGCAGAAACTTTTCCCAACTCAGACGTAGTGTCGATTAGAGACTTTTGATTTTCATCAGGTTGAGAAGTGTGATTCAAGATATATTCGAAAAGTTTTTCATCGAGAAAAAAAGAACGGTGGTATGACTTTTCGTCCGAAATGTTCGAATTATTCTGCATATAGTTTTCTATCCTTGGTATTTACTAATAATGAATTACTAAAATAGTTAATGCAGAGGCTAGCTAAGAACTTTTAAGCATCCTCCGAATGGGATTAAGGGAGAGTAATGACGAAAATAAACCCACAAGAGCAATGGAAATTGCTTATAGGTGGCGAATGGATAGAAACCGCAGAAACATATCCAGTTGTTAATCCTTACACGACGGAGATAGTCGGTCATGCCCCAGAAGCCACTCTAAGTGAGGCAAGCGACGCAATGACCGCTGCGAGAGAAGCATTAGATGGGTGGAAAAATACTTCGATAGATCAGAGATGCTATTTACTCGGAAAACTTGCAGATGTGCTCGAACAGAAAACTCCAGAGTGGGTTGATTTGGTTCAGGCAGAGACTGGGTCAACTATAAATATCACAGAAACTCTGCAAGTTGCAGGAGGGTTTATTGACCGTTTCCGTTATTACTCGAAACCACAACGTATAGATTCATCCGAACTTCCTGTTAAGCAAGGTGCGACTGCTCTTGGGCCGGCAGGTCTTGTAGCTGCATCTGTATATCACCAACCAGTTGGGGTTGTTTTATGTATCACACCTTATAATTTTCCGCTTACCAACGTGGCAGGGAAAATAGCACCGGCTTTAGTGATGGGCAATACCTGCATTATAAAACCGGCCCCACAAGATCCGCTGGGTATTTTGAGGCTAGGTGAAGCCATAAGTGAAGCTGGTTTTCCTCCGGGAGTTATAAATATCGTTACTTCTTCCGGGCCGGAAGTCCCTGCAGCGATGGTTGCATCAAAAGACGTAAATATGGTTAGTTTCACTGGTTCGACTTCTGTCGGAAAGTCGATCTACGAAAGTGGTGCATCAACTATGACACGTGTTCTTATGGAGTTAGGTGGGAAGGGTGCTCTTGTCATGACTGAAGATGCCAGTGTGGATGCAGCAATAGGAGCTGTAGCAAGTGTTTGGGGTTTTCACAGTGGTCAGATTTGCACCGCACCTACACGAGTTATTTGCCATCGTAAAATTTACGATCAAACAGTCGAGACTCTTTCGGCTGTGGCAGGAATGCTTAAAATAGGAGACCCTAGAGAACGTGATACTTTAGTAGGCCCTTTGATTTCAGAACAACAGAGGGACAACGTTGAAAATTTTGTTTCTTCAGGTGTTGAGTCAGGCGCTAAATTGATTTGTGGAGGTCAAAGGCCTGACGAACAAGGTTATTTTGTAGCGCCAACACTTTTAGCAGACTGCACAACTGATATGCACGTTGTTCGTGAGGAAGCCTTTGGGCCAGTTGTTGTGGTGATGCCACATGATAGTGATGAAGAAGCTATTGAGATGGCTAATGACTCTGATTATGGACTATTTAGTTACGTGTATGCGGGTGATACTGCTAGAGCTCACCAGATTGCTAAAAGTTTGGAAAGCGGGAACGTTGCTCTTAACAGTATTCAACCTCACATGGAAGCCCCTTTTGGAGGATTTAAGATGTCGGGAATAGGTCGAGATCGCGGCACATGGGGCTTAAAGGCTTACAGCGAACTTCAGGCTATTTCTTGGTTGGCTTAATTCATAAAGCCATTTTGGACGAATTGAGAAGCTATGGTCACTATTGTGACTAGTTAAGAAAAGGGGAATTATGCTTGAAGTAGGAAATGAGGCACCAAAATTTTCCGCTCCTGATCAAGAGGGAAATCTTTTAAACTTAGAAGATCTTTTAGGAAGTTGGGTACTTTTTTGGTGGTACCCGAAGGCAGCAACCCCTGGTTGAACGATGGAAGGACAGGGGCTCCGTGATAGAGCTCCAGAATTTTCAGAATTAGATGCCGTAATAGTAGGCGCTAGTTTCGACACGGTCGAAGAACAAAAGAAATTTTCCGAAGAGTATGATTTCCCTTTTTCTCTTATTTCCGATCCGGAAAGGACGATAGGAGAGCTTTATGGGGCAGCGAGACCTGCTGATGACCCTGCTGTAGCTTTTCCTTTGAGAATTAGTTTTCTAATTTCCCCCGAAGGATTAATCGCTGCGGTTTGGGACCAAGAGTCAATTACGGATCTGCAAACACACGGTGATGAAGTCTTATCAGTAATTCGTTCTCGAAGCTGAAAGCGTGGATCTAATTTGATTCTTCCGCTAGAAGGCTTTTCTGTGGTTGAAGGATCGGCTTTTGTAGCTGCCCCTTCAGGAGGGATGACATTAGCTCAGATGGGTGCCGAAGTTATCAGGTTTGATCAACTCGGCGGTGGGATCGACTATAAACGGTGGCCTCTTACCGAAGATGGAGTAAGCCTTTATTGGAATGGTTTGAATCGAGGAAAGAAATCAGTTGTAGCAGATTTACGAGCTCCGGAAATACAGAGTTTGTTATCGGAACTTATAGCCGCTTCAGGAAATTTTTTAACTAATTTTCCTACAAAGGGCTGGCTTAGTTACGAAAAAGTTTCAGAACAAAGACCTGATTTAGTAATGGTTGCAATTACGGGAAACCATGATGGAACAACAGCTGTGGATTACACGATTAATTGCGCAGTCGGGATTCCGTGGATAACTGGTCACGTGGATGATCCTCGTCCAGTTAATCATTCACTGCCTGCTTGGGACCTTATATGTGGTCAAACCGCTGCATTAGGCATGGTTGCAGCTGACCGATATAGAACGCAAACCGGAAAAGGGCAGTTGGTGAGCCTTGCGTTGTCAGACGTTGCACTAGCCGCTGTTGCATGGAGAGGAGACCTTTCTCAAGTTGAATTAGGTGGAGAGGAAAGAAAAAAACTCGGGAATGATCTTTATGGAGCTTTTGGAAGGGATTTCCTGAGCCGGGATGGCCGTTATGTGATGGTTGTGGCTATTACTAAAAGACAATGGGACGGTCTTTTAGAGGCGACTCAGACACAGGAAGAGGTAGCGGCATTGTCTCAGAGGCTCGGTCTTGATTTTACAGATGAGGGAGCACGTTTTGAGGCACGAGAAGAACTTGCGGATTTGTTTACTCCGTGGTTTCAAAATTTAGCCTTAAAGGAAATTTCTGAACGACTTGATCAATGTGGCGTGTGTTGGGGTCCGTACAGGACTTTTAGACAAATGCTTGACGAGGATCCAAGATGTTCGACGGAGAATCCAATGTTTTCTAAAATTGATCAACCCGGGGTAGGAAGGCATTTAGTTCCTGGGTCACCTTTGGCCTTTGGGGGTCCGATCGAAAACGATCGAAATGTTCTCAAAGCGCCGTTATTAGGAGAACACACCGAACAAGTTTTAGCCGATGATCTAAAATTGAGTTCAGTCGAAATAGGAACTTTAGTGGATCAGGGTCTTATTTATACAGTTTCGTGATTGGCTCTTTAGGCTCCAAAAACGACAAGTCTCCAATCGAGAATATTTGAGGTTTTATGCCCTTTGGTAGAAAAAACCTCTGTTTTTATTGCGCTAATTTTTCCTTTAGTTAATGTTTTCTGGTCTAAAAGAGTGTGGTGAAAAGATAAAACATCACCTTCGTGTACCGGTCCTAAGTGGTCGCAAGATTGCCAACCTAAAATAGTTGCGTTTTCTGGCATGAGCCGGTTTAAGGAAGCTTGTGCGAGGCCTATAGTGTGCCCGCCGTATACGAGTCTTTCGCCAGTTGGTGAAGTACTTGCGTCGCGGTGGACAGGGGCTTGGTTTTGGGTTAGACGAACTAATTCCATAGCGTTGCTTACCGTGTCACACAGGTCGTCTATCTTCTTTTCTCCGACGGACCAATTCTCTTGGGTTTTTATATTCAGAGATGAGATATCCCAAGACTCGGGAACTAATGATCTCCAGCTATCTAAAACTATTTCTGTTTCCACTGCGCCAAGGTCATCGCAGTGTCCAGGAAGGTTTTCAGGGTCGCGCGCCTTGAGCATGGCGCATCGTTCATAATCAACCACGATTAAATTATCTTCTACACAAGTGGTAGTTATACCAAGCAATGCAAGCCCTCTTGGTGGTCTGTCTTTCCTTAGGCTCAAATCTTTCAAGCCTTTAATGATTACTTCGGTATGAAGGGTTTCCCCTTCAAAAACAGGTCTTTTGAATGACACTCCTCGGTAGAAAAGATTTGCTATTACCCGTCTTGTAGCAACGGTGCTTTGTCCTATTGAAAAATGCATTATCAATCCAGGGTTTACAACACGTTTTGATACTCCGGTTACCTTTTCGGCTAATGGAATACTGAGAGAAGTTGACAAAGGGTCTCCACAAATCGATTGATACATTGCTATTTCCCCTGAAGTGATAGTCAAGTCAGGAGAAGGGGGAAGAATTTGTCCCACTGTTAGGTCATCAAAGTACGTTCCTGAAACGTTTTTGTCATTAGGTGTTTCGTGATCCACCTAATGACTATGGCACGAGTTTCACTTGATGTCATCTTACTGCCGGTTGCTTATCGAAAAAGATCACTCATAAACAGAAAGGTAATCTGTTTTACAGATAGGTGATTCTTTAATTCTTATCACAAACCTCTGTTCAAAACAGTTTGTATTACCTAAAGTTGCGCGCTCGGGGTAAAACTCCGAAAAGTAGAACGGAGGAGGGCCGGTCTGCATGACTGATATAGCGACGAACTTTTTTATTGATTCAAGAGTTCTAATCTGGATGAGGAATGCCTTATGTCAAGGTGAGAGTAGTTTGTTCTTTGCACCATTTGCTGAAAGACCTGAAGCACGAGTCAGGCGGGAAGCAAAAGCTAAGGAAATCTGCGCTGATTGTGCAGTACAAGTTGATTGCAAACAATATGCTCGTGACAACAGGGAGTTAGGTTTTTGGGGTGGAGAATCAGAAGCTGAGAGAGCTACTAATGGATTTGCACCGACCACACCGATAATAGGACGCAGACAGGTAGCTGCTGACAGAGCTGCTGCTGCTTTGGCTGCTGCTGCTGCTGCTGCTGCAGCAGCAGGACGTTAAACGAATAAAATAAATTAGTTCTTATTAAGGCGAGCTGAGAGAAATATCGGCAAGATCCCAACAGCAATACAAATTCCCGTAGTCAACCACGCTCTACCGGACAGATGAACTAGCTCAAAGTAGTCACGACCAAAGTTGCTTAAAAGAACAGACACATAAGACAAACCCATAAATGCTGCTAACAATAATTTCCACGTTTTAATAGGTCTACTTACAACCACAAGAATTCCAAGACCAAGACACAGAAGAGTCGCTGTTGCAGCAGTTCTAGCTTCAATCAATAAAGCATCCGATCGTCTAACAATTTCATAACAGACAAAAGTTGCGATTGAAGCAGAGATGCCAGCAGGAATTGAATAACGAAGAACTCTTTTTAGAAAACCTGGCTTCACTAGTGAACTATCAGGAGCTAAAGCTAGGAAGAAACCGGGAAGGCCTATAGAAAAAGTTCCTATAAGGGTTAATTGTTTTGGCCGAAAAGGAAAAGGAACACCGAGTATTCCTACGAGTGCCGTTAATAAAACAGCATAAGTTGCTTTTGTTATAAAAAGATTTGAAACCCTCTCTATATTATTGATCACTCTTCGTCCTTCTTTAAGAACACGCGGCAATATTTTGAATTGATTGTCAAGCAACACCAACTGAGCGACAGCCCTGCTAGCCGAACTGCCTGACCCCATCGCAATACCCATATCAGAATCTTTCAAAGCAAGAACGTCGTTGACGCCATCACCAGTCATTGCAACGGTATGACCGTTGCTTTGCAGTGATGAAACCATTGCTCTTTTCTGGTGAGGCGTTACACGCCCAAAAATTGAAGTACTTTCAATTATTTCATCGATATTTTGATTTTCTGATAATTCTCTAGCGTCTAAAACCTCGGCATCGGTTGAGATACCGGCTCTTTTCGCTACAGCAGCAACTGTCGCTGGATGGTCACCCGAAATGACTTTTAATTGAATACCTTGATCTTGAAGGTAGCTAAGAATTTCCCGCGCATCTTCCCGCAAAGTATCTTCTAAGAATATCAAGCACACTGGAGTTCGATTTGATGGCAATTCATCTGCCTTGCTAACAGTATTGTTTGACCTGGTAAGAACTAAAATCCGCTTACCCTCATTCGCTAAAATTTCCACACGATCACGATTTTTTTGGTCATTGTCTAAGAGGAGGATTTCAGGAGCTCCCAAATGGAACAATCCATTTTCGCCGAAATCACACATAGCCCATTTACGCATTGAGGAAAAAGCTATTGAGTCAATTAACCGCCAGTTAGGATCTCGAAATTGTTTACCTAGCGCAGCGAGTGTTGCGTTAGGTGAAGGGTCAGCAGCTACCATTGCTCCAAGTGCATCAGAGGGGTCTGTTCCGTCGAGAGCTTCAAATCCTGTGTAGGAAATTTTTCCCGTTGTAATAGTCCCAGTTTTATCTAGACATAAGACGTCGACGCGAGCCAACATCTCAACTGATGCAAGCTCTTTACATAAAGCCCGATGCCTAGCCAAAGTAACTACACCAGTTATAAAAGAAAGGCTTGTAAGTAGAACGAGTCCATCAGGAACCATCGCTACTGCAGAAGCTACGGTGCCTCGTAGGGCTTCTTCCCACAGCTCTTCAGTAGCTAAAAGTCTAAGAAGTAAAAGTCCTACCGAAGGTGGAATTATTATAATCAACCAACGTAGTATTGTGTCCACTCCCGAACGGAGGTCACTATCGACAAGTCTGAAACGCCTAGCTTCTTCAGCCAAAGCAACTGCATACGAGTCAACACCTATGCGTATAGCCCTGTAATGACCAAAACCAGCTGATACAAAACTTCCAGATAAAACCTCTTCTTGTATATTTTTTTCCACAGGTTCAGATTCACCAGTTAGAAGAGATTCATCGACCTCTAAACCCTCAGTATGTGTCACCTCACCATCCACAACTATTTGATCACCCGGTTGAATCTCAATCAGATCATCAAGTACGACTTCAGAAGTATTAATTTCTTGAGTAATTCCGTCGCGGATTACACGAGCTTTAGGGGCTGAGAGAACTGCTAGCTCTGTCAAGGTTTTTCGTGCTTTTAACTCTTGAAAAATTCCGATGACACTGTTAGAAAAAATCACTCCTGCAAATAAAGCATCTCCCGGAAAACCCGCCACCAATATGAGAACGAGCAGAGTTCCCATAATTCCATTAACCGGAGTCAAAACGTTCGCTCTAAATATCTGCTTAGTGCTACGAACAGGAGCATCAGGGACATTGTTCACCTGACCGTTTTCGATTCGTTCAGCAACTTCGGTTTCTGTCAGACCTATTGGAGTCTCCAGAGAATTATTAGCACTCATATATAAATATTAGGTGAGAGAACTAGCTATTTGATTGTTCAAAGTGATAACCATCTGCAGCCATTGTCAACCTATGGCGTTTTCCGGGGATATTGGGGTCGGTTTTTTCATAACCTGCATCTCCAAACCACATCGCTACTGGTCCTTTCACGGATCGAGCTATATGGGTTTCATAGAACATCGGATCTCTAGCATCAAGGTCATTTAAAGCATCTTTAACGGTGACAAAAGGGAGAAGAATATTCAAGGTCACCCAAGTGGGTGGCGCTAACTCTATCTCGCCTGCATCACGCGAATTGATGGCCTCACAAGGACGGAACCATTTGTGTTCAATAATTTCAGAATCATCAATAGTGACTTCATCACCATCCATTAATTTTGTTGCAAAAAAGTATGTTGAAAATCTTTTAGGAGTGATAGCCGGTGGGACCCAATGTGAAAACAAAATTAAGTTTTCTTGCGAGACAGAAATAGCTGCTTCTTCAAGAGTCTCTCTTACAGCAGCATTCGTTGCTGTCGCCAATTCATTAAGAGATCCATCGAAATCAACAACCTTGTCTGTTTCATCAATTTTGCCGCCAGGAAAAACCCACATACCTCCAAAAGCAACTTTAGAACTCTTTCGTAACATTAAAAGTTCAATGCCAGACTCGGAATCTCGCATTATTACAACAGTTGCGGCGGGTATCAGCTCACTCGTTCCCCGTTCTTCGTGATCTGATTCCCATTTTTTGTAACGACTTTCATCACGATTATTTACCAATGAAAGTCACTCCTTTTCTTCTGAGTTATCTCTAGTGGGGTCTCCAAAAGGAGATCTATCAAACCAAAGAGTCTCTTCAATAAGTTTTCTACTTTTCCAACCGGAGGCTGAACGGATCAGTTCATGTCTATATTTTCCACCTACAAACCAGATCTCTCCCTCTTTTAGGCGCATAGGATTATTGAAAAGTGCAAGAACATAAGCTTCGTTTTCTTTTCTATCCAACACTTCAATATTGGTAACTAGGTGTTGTGACATTTCGAACATGTCTAAAGCTTTTGCTAAAAAAGAAACGGTTTCTTCCAAATTGCCAACTGAGCCGCCCGAAGAGGAGTAATCGATATGAGCATCTTTCGTAAACAAAGTTCTATAAAGGTCCCAATCGCGAGTGTCCACAGCGCGCGCATAGCGCGAAAAAAAATCTTCTATTTCAATCCTGTCAAAAACATGTTCAATGTCCATAAGCCCGCTTTCAGAATCACAGGAATAAAAACTCCTTGAGAAAACTTAAAACCTGTCTCTTTTATAGCAGTAAAAGTTATTTGACATGATGTTCTGTAAAGCTTGACATTCCATCCATCCAAGAAATTTCACATGGTCCAGTTATTGATTTTCTTAAACTTGGATCTGCAGCTCCTCCTAATTGACTACCAGGAACACTTTCATATAAAAGTTGTGGAGTTTTACCTAAAAGAGAACCGAAAAAAGCACACCAGTCTTCAGCAGTGACAACTTCATCTCCGCACCAGTTCACGATAGTAGAAGGAACTGAAGCGGCATCAAGAAGAGGTGAAACCTGATGAGCGATATCTATTTCATGGATGGGGCTGTAAGGAGAAGGAGCTGAGTCCCTGAGAGTTATTGGTTTATCGGCCGCTATTGCCGAACAGTGATATTTTGGAAGACCCCCATTATCTCCATAGCTTGCGTTAATACGAGCGATAGTAGTTGGGAGATCAAGAACTCTAGACATGGTTCTAGCAACAGCTTCTTGGCTTATTTTAGAAATTCCGTAAGTTGGAGAATGAGTGACAGTTGAATCACCTAGAGGGTCAGTCTCATGGTATAAATGCCAAGGGTCTTCATTGGGTTTGTAAACAGAATTGGTTGAAGCTATTAACACGGATTTCGCACTGCAACAGTGTTGCATCAAGAATCCGGTTGCTTCAGCATTATTGGAAATAGCCAGATCATAATCAGCTAGTTGACCTTGAAAAACTGCAAAATGCACCACATGATCGAAATCAGTCGGGAGAACTCCGTAGTCTTTTGAATTTAAATCAAGTGCAAAAGGGCGAATACCTAATTCCTCCACACGTTCCTTGTCTCGTTCATTTGCAAACCGTGCAACCCCCCAAACCTCATTTTTTTCTGATAAGAAATGAGCTACAGGAAAGCCGATTTGACCAGTTACACCTGTAACGAGGATTTTTTTATCTGATAACATTCTCCGACGATAGGTCGACTGGGCGACCTCCGATAGTGTCGCCGCATAACTTTTAGTAAAAAATATATTAAGGAGGAAAAGTGGCTGGTCATCTTTTAGGTAAAAACATTGCAGTAACAGGAGCCGGAAATGGAATCGGACGTGCCGTCGCCATTCTTTGCGCAAAAGAAGGAGCGAACGTAATTGTTGCTGACTACGGGGTGGAATTAGATGGTTCTGCTCCTTCAAGCGCTGTAGCTGATGAAGTTGTAGATCAAATTAAGGAATCAGGCGGAGATGCAATTGCTGTAGCTGGCGATGTTTCAGAATCAGAAGTAGGCCAACGAATAATTGAAACTGCCATTGAAGCCTGGGGTCGAATTGATGGAGTTGCATGTGCCGCAGGAATCTTGCGTGAAAGAATGTTATTTAATATGACAGATGAAGAATTCGATGATGTCGTCAGAGTTCACCTAAGAGGGCACTTCAATGTTTACAGAGCAGCCTCTGCAGTAATGCGTAAACAAGAAGAAGGGGGAAGTATCCTTGGGTTCACCTCAGGGGCTTTTGTTGCTTCAACTGCCCAACCAAATTATTCAGCTGCAAAAGGCGGGGTTGTGTCTCTCACAAAAAGTGCAGCTTTCGCTCTAAAGAGATACGGAGTGAATGCAAACTGTATAGCACCAGCAGCAATGACTCGAATGTCAGAAAACGTCCCTTTCGAAATAGAAGCGGGAGCACCAGAAGATATTGCACCTCTAGCAGCATTTTTACTTTCAGATGCAGCCAAAGATATAACTGCACAGATATATACATGCACAGGAAAGCGGATAGCAGTATGGAACCAACCCGCTGAGGTAAGAGAAATGACGGCTAATGATGGAGAAGCTTTTTCATTCGAGGAAATAGCTGAAAGATTAGATGATGATATAGGCGTCGAAGAACTCCCATTGTTCGCAGATTTAGAGAGGCGCATGAAAGAAATGGCTGAAAAGACAGAACAAGACAGTGTTTAGGTGATCTAGGATCTGATTATGGAAACTAAAATTCCCCCAAATTATGTAGAAAGCCACGATCTCTTAGATGAGAAAGTGGTGGTTGTAACCGCAGCTGCTGGAACTGGAATCGGTTCCGCAGTTGCACGACGCTGCATTGAAGAAGGCGCCACCGTAATTATTTCTGATGTTCATGAAAAAAGACTCGAAGCCACCTGCGATTCTTTGGGTCAGATTAAAGGAGAGAAACCTCTCGCCATTGTGTGTGATGTAACAGAAGAACAACAAGTGCAGAATTTGTTTGACAAAACGATAGAAGAATACGGAAAAGTCGATGTCCTAATTAACAACGCAGGTTTAGGAGCCCAAAGTTTGTTGATCGATATGGATGACGAGGAGTGGTTGCGAGTCATTGATGTGACACTAAATGGAACAATGCGTTGCACTAGAGCAGCATTGAAGAAAATGCAAGAGAAAAACAAAGGAGTGATAGTAAACAACGCTTCAGTTTTAGGGTGGCGTGCTCAAATAGGCCAATCCCACTATGCGGCTGCAAAAGCAGGAGTAATGGCACTTACACGCTGTGTTGCTATCGAAGCAGCTGAATATGACATTCGAGTTAATTGTGTAGCACCGAGTTTGGCCATGCACCCAAATCTTGCAAAATCTAGTAACCAAGCACTAATAGATTCCTTGATAGACCAAGAAGCCTTGGGGCGTGCTGCAGAACCTTGGGAAGTAGCAAACGTAATGGTTTTCTTAGCCAGTGACTATTCTTCATACATGACGGGTGAAGTCGTTTCAGTTTCAAGCCAGCATCCTTAGATTTCTTCAAATAACAACCCACTCAGCATTTATGCTGAAATCTGGATCTGCTGACACTACGCCAATACGAGCAAGGTCTAATAGATGTGCATATACAGAACTGCCAGCTGCCTTGTGAAGACTTTCATCAACATCAGAATAGATATCGTTGACTAACTCTTTAACTGTTTTGGGTTCTTTATTGATAGCGGCAATTATTTGAGCAGTACGTTCTTCTCGGTGTTCGATCAGAGAATTAACAAACGGAAGAGGATTCTCAATTGCAGGGCCGTGAGTAGGTCGATAAATCATTTCAGACCGCTCAAGAAGGCGGCGTAAGTTAGAAAGATAATGAGAGAGATTTCCGTCTGGAGCCGGGATCACAGTCGTCGACCACCCCATAACATGATCGCCAGTGAACAAAGTAGATTCCTCTTCTAAAGAAAAACATAAATGGTTGGAAATGTGTCCTGGCGTATGGAGAGCTTCAAAAATAAAACCTTCACCTACGATTACATCACCGTTTCCAATTTCAACATCAGGAATGAAATCGGTATCACCTTTACCTTCAGGATCATCTTGTTGTGTCTCGTCAAACTCCTCTAATGCTTTAGTGGCTGCCAGCGGATGTTTTCCGAATCCATATGTCGGTGCTGAAGTGATCTCAGAAAGGCTAGCAGCTCCTGGAGAGTGATCAGGGTGGGTGTGTGTCACTAAAATATGGCTTACATTTTTGTTTCCAATGGCACTTAAAAGAGCGGTCAGATGCTCATCATCACGAGGGCCTGGGTCTATTACAGCCAGTTCGTTTCCATTAGGATCTCCAACGATATAAGTACCGGTTCCGTGATAAGTAAATTTAGAAGGGTTTTTAGCAACGATCCTCCTGACCATAGGTGAAACAGACTGCACTACCCCGTAGGTTGGCGATTCTTCAGTAAGAAAGACTGGTGCCATTTTTACTCAAAATATTACTTGTTTTCTTCAGCGCCCATATCAGAAAGCTCTTTTAAATAGAAAGGACTCTCTCCACCTCCATGAACTTCAACAGTGGTTCCGGTCATCCACCGAGCTAAAGGTGAAGCAAGCACCATGCACATGTCAGCTATTTCTTCGGGTTCGCCTAAACGTTTCATAGCTAGGTGGTCAGCGAGCTTCAAACGATTCTCGTCATCACCGTAAAAGTCAGACGATTCATCAGTTTCTATAAGCCCAACTGCCAAAGTCAGCACACGGATTTTGGGACTCCATTCATGCGCTAAAGTTTTGCTCAAATTTTCCAAACCAGCCTTGGCAGCCCCATAAGCCATTCCGGCAGGATTGGGTCTACTTCCACTGACTGAAGAGATATTGAGTATGACGCCATTGCCTTTTTGTGAAGTCATCACAGGGAACACAGATTGACAACAGTTCATAGGGGCCAAAAGATTCAATGAAACAACTTTTTCGTTAAAACGAGGTGAAGCATCTGAAGATTTAATCGAAGGTGCTCCTCCAGCATTGTTTATAAGTACATCGATACGACCAAATTTTTCAACAACTTTAGAAACAAAAGATTCAACTTGCTCAGGGTCTCTTACATCGGTTTTAAAAAAAATGGCTTCGTTGTTATTCAATTCAGAAAAAATTTGTTTCTCAGGCTCATTACGTGCACACGTAACAACATTTGCTCCAGCATCTAGAAAAGATTTTGAAATAACTCGTCCAAGACCACGAGTTCCACCGGTAACAATCACTGTTTTACCTGAAAAATCAAGGCTTTCAGTTTTGTTCATAGAGATATTCACAATAGAAGAGTATCTCAGGTCGTTGCATAGCGCGGGTTGCTCTAACGTTGAAGTCGTGATGGACAAAAAAATGACCGAAATTGAAGTCATCGAAGAATTATCAGATGGCATGACTATAGGCATAGGTGGTTGGGGGTCACGTCGAAAACCCATGTCTCTGGTCCGAGCTATAGCACGCAGTAATTTGAAGGATCTAACAATCGTTAGTTACGGTGGGCCAGATGTGGGCTTGCTCTGCGCTACAGGCAAGATTCGTAAAGCTATTTATGGTTTCGTTTCACTTGATTCAATACCTCTAGAACCTCATTTCAGAAATGCCAAACAAGAGGGAATTATCGAAACTATGGAACTAGATGAGGGCGCTTTTTATCTTGGGTTACTAGCTGCAGCACATCGCATGCCTTTTTATCCAACAAGAGCTGGTCTAGGTAGTGACATGCTTTTGATGAATCCCGAAATAAAGACAATCGAATCTCCATACGGATTAAGTGATGGAGAAAAAGGGGAAGAATTGGTAGCGATGCCTGCCTTAAATATTGACGTATCCCTTATACACATGAATAGATCTGACTCCCAAGGAAACGGACAATTTTTAGGTCCGGATTTGTATTTTGACGACCTTTTTGCAAAAGCTGCCAAACAGACGTTCATGAGTTGCGAAAAGATAGTTTCCACTGAAGATTTCCTTAAAGAGGGAAGTGTCCATACTCTTAAAATTCCAAGGTTATTCATTAACGGTGTAATCGAAACTCCACGAGGAGCTCACTTCACAGAATGCCCCCCTGACTATGGAAGAGATGAGGCTTTCCAAAGTGAATATGCTGCTAGTGCTAAAGACCTTCAAAGTTGGGAAAACTTTAAACAAAAATACATAGAAGTAACTAGCCATCAGGAATACCTAAAAGCGGTTGATTCAAGAACCCAAATAGAAGAAGGCCAAAATGGTTGATGGCGCGACAATCGATGAAGTATGTATCACCGCAATTGCTGACGGTTTTCGAGGAGATGGCGAGATTCTGTGCAACCCCATAGGGAATGTTCCCGTGATAGCGGGGCGCCTAGCTAAAGCCACATTTGAGCCTGCGATGGTAATGACGGACACAGTTTCTGTTCTGGCTGCTAACACTATTCCTATAGGTGATCCCGATGCAGAACGATTGGTGGAAGCATGGATGCCATATCGAGACCTTTTCGACATAGCTTGGTCAGGACGCCGTCATGTAGTCATGGGCGCAAGCCAGATAGATCCACACGGTAATCAGAATTTTGCTGCAATCGGGGACTGGAAAAAACCTAAAGCTCAACTCTTGGGACTTCGCGGAGCTCCGGGAAACTTAGTAAATCACACAACTAGTTATTGGATGCCAAATCATTCCATTCGTAGTTTTGTTCAAAAAGTAGATGTTGTTTCAGGCCCAGGCTACGACAGGGTTTCTGAACTCTCAGATGTGATAAGAAGCAGTCACGAAATTCGTCAAATTGTTTCAAATCTAGGAGTTTTCAATTTTTCTAATCAAGAAAAACGTATGCAGTTAGTTTCTCACCATCCGAATGTGACAGTTGATGAAATAATTTCCTCAACAGGATTTGAACTGTTAGTCCGAGACGGAATTGAAGAAACCCGAATGCCCACAAAAGAAGAACTAAAACTTATTAGGGAAGTAATTGATCCCTATGGTTTACGAAAAGCAGAATTTGTCAAAAAATGATTGACAAGAGATTAAACACGAAATTTTGTGAACTAACCGGAGTTAAATACCCGATAATTCAAACAGGCATGGGTTGGGTCGCAGGTCCGAATCTAGTTACAGCTACCTGTCGGGCTGGTGCTCTTGGGGTGCTCGCAGCTGCAACACTGACTTTTGATGAGATGGTTCAAGCAATTGAAGAAATTAGAAAAAACACTGACAATCCTTTTGGCGTTAATCTCAGAACAGATGCTTCAGATATCGAATCTAGAGTTGAACATTTAATTGAGTCTCAAGTTCCAGTAGCTTCATTTGCTCAAGCACCTACACAACGGATAGTTGAGCGTTTAAAAGAAGCAGATGTGGTAGTCATACCTACTGTAGGAGCTGCTCGACACGCAGAAAAGGTAGCCGAGTTGGGTGTTGACGCAGTCATCGCACAAGGCTCCGAAGGTGGAGGCCATACAGGTGTTATTCCGACTTCACTTTTAATACCCCAAGTGATCGACTCAGTTGAAATTCCTGTAATTGCAGCAGGCGGTTTCACAGACGGAAGAGGACTCGCAGCTGCTTTGGCATGGGGGGCTTCCGGAATAGCAATGGGAACTAGATTTCTTTTAACAAGTGAAAGTGACGTTCCAGCGAATGTGAAAAATGTGTATTTGTCAACTTCATCAACGCAGACGGTCGTTACAAAAGCAATTGATGGTGCGCCGCAACGAGTTATTTCCAACAAAATGGTTGAAAGACTTGAAAAAGCTCGCCTACTTGCTTTCCCCATAGCGCTACTTAATGCTTTACGTTTTAGACGACTATCCGACACGACCTTTAAGAGCCTGATAACAGAAGGCTTAAGGATGAAAAAAACTCAGAAATTAACCTGGAGTCAGGTAGCTCTAGCAGCCAACGCACCGATGCTAACGAAAGCGACAATGGTAGATGGTCATTTAGAAGTTGGAATCTTGCCAACAGGTCAAGGAGTTGGATCAATAAATGAATTACCTACCAGTGAAGATTTAGTAAAAAGAATTGTTACTGAGGCGACAAATTCACTTGACCGATTTGGAGAAAGTTAAAGATGGATTTAGACCTAACAAGAGAACAACAAGACTTTCGTTCCGAAGTAAGAAACTGGCTCAAAGAAAACATCCCCAAAGACCCACTACCTTCTATGGACACTCAAGAAGGTTTTGAGCTTCATAGAACATGGGAAAAAAAACTTTTCAAAAATAGATGGTCTGTTATCACATGGCCAGAAAAGTACGGAGGAAGAGATTTAGGTATTCTCGAATGGCTTATTTTCGAAGAAGAGTACTATCACTCAGGTGCTCCGGGACGTGTCAATACAAATGGAATTAATCTGCTAGCGCCTGCATTGTTTGATTTCGGTACCGATGAACAAAAAAATCGTTTTTTACGAACTATGGCATCCGGAGAAGAAATTTGGGCACAAGGCTGGTCAGAGCCGGACGCTGGAAGTGATCTGGCTTCGATAAAAACGAAAGCTCAAAAAGACGGTGAATGGTTTGTAATCAATGGTCAGAAGACGTGGTGTTCGCGTGGAGCATGGGCGGATTGGATATTTTGTATCGTTAGAACTGACCCAGATTCCGAAAGACATCAGGGTTTGTCTTACCTGCTTATACCAGCTGACTCAGAAGGTTTGGATCGCAGACCAGTTGAACGTCTTGACGGTGAACCTGCATTTGCCGAAATATTCTTTGACAACTGCCGCGTTCATTCTTCAAATCTTCTCGGTAGAGAAGGAGAAGGTTGGTCCGTTGCCATGTCAACTGCATCCAATGAACGGGGTTTAAACCTAAGAGCTCCAGGTCGCTTCACAGCCGCAGCAGAAAGACTTGTCGGCCTCCATACGGCAATTGAACCGAAACCGGATCCAAGTCTTACTGAAGAAGTCGTCGACTCATGGATGAGAGCTCACGCTTATCGATGGCAAGCTCAGAGGGCTGCAACACGAATCTTAGAGGGAGAGTCACTAAATTCTGAGCCTTCAATAATGAAGGTTTTCTGGTCAGAATTAGATGTTGAACTCCATGCCACAGCTCTTCGAATGTTGGGAGACCGTTCCGACCTGGTAACAGAATCTCCTGCGTCGAATGATGACACTGAATGGCTAACGGGTTATTTATTTGCTTTGGCCGGACCTATATACGCAGGAACAAATGAGATTCAGCGAAACATAATTGCTGAAAGAGTTCTTGGTTTGCCGAGAAAGTAGGAAGTTAGATGCGTTTTGCACCGACTGAGCAACAGGAGCAATTTGCTTCCAATATTGCTTCTATTTTAGAAAAAGAGTGTTCATCAGAGGCACTCCAATCAGTTGTTGAAGGATCGTCTAGATGCATCAGTGGTCTATGGGAAACACTTTCTGAAACGGGACTCATGGGACTTGCTATACCTGAAGAATTTGGTGGTTTAGGTATGGGCAGCTCCGATCTGGTTTTTATCTTAGAAGAATTGGGGCGTGCGGCCTGCTCTGAACCTGTAGCTGAACATGCAGCAGTAGCAGCACCTTTGATTGCACGATGGGCGCAAAATGAATTTGCTAAAGAAATATTAGAAGAATCAGCAACTGGTTCGAGAAAATTGACCGTTGGTTCTCCAATGGATGAGCGAGTCGTTTCGGTAGAAACATCTGATCTGATTTTACTCAGTAAAGGAAATGAGCTTCATGCAGTTCCAACTAAGGAAATTTTTCATACTCCTGCGACTTCGATCGACCCACGTTATAAAACCAGTACTGTCGAGTGGTTACCAACTTCTAAAACTCTCATTTCGGAAGAGTATGAAGCGATTGAAGATATGACTAACCGTGGTGCACTATCTGCTGCTGCACAAGCAGTAGGCGTAGCGCAGAGGCTTCTTGAAATGACAGTCAGTTATGTTTCAGAAAGGAAACAGTTTGGAAAACCAGTTGGAACGAACCAAGCAATCAAGCACCACTGCTCAGATATGGCAATTGCAATAGAGTTCGCTAGACCATTAGTGCAAGTAGCTAGCTGGGCGATAGATAATGAAAGAAGCCCTACAGAAAATTTCAAAGTTTCAGGAGAAGTGTCTGCTGCAAAAGCTCTAGCTAGTGAAGCTGTTGAACTTGCGTGCAGGTTGTCTCTTCAATGCCATGGTGCCATCGGTTACACAGTCGAACATGACCTGCAGATATGGCTTAAGCGCGGATGGATTCTTGCATCGAAATGGGGTGACGCATCTTTTCATCGTCGGCGCTTGGCTAAAATTCTCGGTTTAACTTGACGAAAATCTAAAATTTTGATGAAACGTGACGAAAGATAGACGGATAAAGATGCCAGAAAATGAAAGAGAAACCGGAATACGGTTAGCTGATCGAGTACGAGACCTGTTGTTGAAAATACACAAATCAAACCCCACAAGTGAAATGATGGAAAAGGCTATTACACATGTGGATGCAGCAAATAAATCCATAGAAGACTCAGTTCGATTGAGATGGTACGAAATCGCGGAAAAAGAAATAGACGACTCAACAAAAGAGCGTTTAACTATTGAAGCAAGAGACAACAGTCTGTTCAGAGGTGAAAGAAACCCCTTAGCCCCGCCTATAAGAGTAAGAATCGAAAAAGATCATACTGGTCAAGAAGTAATAGTAGGAGAGATAGAAATTAACAGATGTAGAGAAGGTCCCGAAGGTCGTGTTCATGGGGGGTTTCTAGCTGGACTTTTCGACGACGTACTCAGCGGGGCAGTCCGATTAGCAGGAAAAGGACCTGCTGTAACTGGAAAATTAGATATCCGCTATAGAAAAGCCACTCCCATAGATCAAGAGCTTCGTTTTGAAGCTCGTCTAGAAAGCTCAACAGGAAGACGAATTAAAGCGAAAGCTAGATGTATCGCAAACGGTGTAGTTACAGCTGAAGCCGAAGCACTTTTTATCATGATTAAAACAGACTGAAAGCCATGGAAAATCAATCAGAAAAACCAGTTATATGTTTTCTTTGCACTGGAAACGCTGCCCGATCTGTGATGGCACGAATAATGTTCGAGAAAAGAGCTCCAAACTATGTCGCAATTGGAGCTGGAACACTTGTTCTCGAAGGGCATCCAATGAGTCAAAGAACAAGAAAAGCACTTGAACGTTTTGAAATCTCTGATCCCACTCACAGAAGCTCACAATTTGGAGAAAAACATATCGGAGTAGACCTAGTCGTGGCTATGGAACCAAGTCATATCGAATGGATCAGAAGAAATTTTCCAGAAGTTGCGCCACGATCAGCGACTCTTCCCCGCCTTGTTCGTGATTTGTCTGAAGAGGGCTCTCTAGTTGAACGAATAATGAAATTAAATCTTGCTGAAGTTGAGATCGAATCATGGGAAGAAGTGGTTGACCCAGCTTCAGGAGATCAACAAATATTTGATGTTTGTGCTGCCGAAATAGATCAACTAATTAACGAGTTGATTGATCGACTTCCATAATGAAAAAATTTAATACCTATCAAAGAAATGGTTTTACGCTAGCCGCGGCTTGCGGCCTAATAGGCATAACCTATGGTGTTTTCGCTGATACAGCCGGGCTTTCTCTATTGCAAGCATCAGCACTTTCCATTTTCACATTTACTGGTGCATCACAGTTCGCAGCTGTGTCAGTAATAGATGGTGGAGGCAATCCGGCAGCCGCCGTTAGTAGTGCTCTTTTACTTTCAGCCAGAAATGCCCTATATGGACCTGTGATAACAAGATCTTTAAATAAGGGAAAATTATACAAAGCTGCAGCCGCTCATTTTGTAATTGATGAAACGATAGCGATAGCTAGTGCACAAGAAAATGTTAAAGACTCCCGAGATTCATTTTGGTTCACAGGAATAAGTCTTTTTATATTTTGGAATTTAGGAACAATTTTTGGAGTGTTGCTTGGAGGAATTCTTGAAGATCCAGGTTCATGGGGGCTTGATGCTGCTTTCCCAGCAGCATTTGTGGCTCTAATTATTCCACACATCCTTACACGAGAAGGCAAAATTTCAGCAATAGTCGCTGGAATAATAACTTTGGTGAGCATTCCACTTACGCCAGTAGGCATGCCGGTACTTTTAGCCTCTGCAGCAATAGCACCAGGATTGCTAGCCCATCGTAAGAAAAAGAGAACCGCATGACTTGGGGTGCAGTTATTGCTTTATCGGCAGGGAGCTACGCATTTAAATTTTTAGGAGTAATAGCTGGTCCGAGGCTTTCTAAACATTTGGCACCTGCAACTTCACTTTTACCAGCAGCACTTTTTTCAGCCCTGATCATAATTATGTCCATTTCGGACGATGGATCGTTAGTAATAGATGCTCGACTGGTGGGAGTAGGGATAGGAGGTCTTGCGGTCTGGAAAAAAATGCCCTTCACATTGGTTGTATTGATAGCAATGCTTTCTACAGCCGTTATACGATTAGTTATGTAACCAGGAAACCAAAAAAGAAAACAAGACGTTTATTATCGTGACGAGTTTAATTCAATCCAAATATGCAAACGAAGCAATTCCAGATGAATTGATTCCAGAAAACGTTTCACCTTCTGTTTACAGGGTTCTATCAAACCCAAGACCCAAATGGAGAGGGCGTTTACACAGAATTGCAGGACCGTTAACTCTTGTAGCAGGAGTATTTCTAGCACTATCTGCAACAGCAGGTCGTGAGCGAATAGGAGTTGTAATTTTTACCGGAGGAACATTCGCAATGTTTGCAACGAGTGGAATAGTTCACCTGCGGCGGTGGAAAATTTCTCTCCTTGAAATTTTATTTAGGTTAGATCATGCGGCCATATTTTTGATGATTGCGTCCGGAGCCTCATCACTTGCACTGATTGCCATGGATGGGACTCCTGCAAAAGTGATGCTCTGGAGCGTTTGGATAGGAGCGGGAATAGGAATTCTCCTAAGGGTTCTACCTTTCCATCCGCCCAAAGGATTGATGAACACATTATTCATAGCTCTTGGGTGCCTTCCCTTGATTGTCGCCCCCAGTCTCTTTAGAGTAATAGACTTTTTCCCTGCTTCGTTTATAGTCCTAGAAGGAATTTTTTATATAGGAGGGGCGCTTATGTTAGGTGCCCAGTGGCCGAAACTTAAACCCAAAGTTTTCGGGTACCACGAAGTTTGGCACTCTTTAGTAGTTTTGGCTGTAGCAGCTCACTTTGGGGCTGTGATATTGATATTGCATTATTAACGCACGTGTGGACTTAAAGGTCAATTACCAGCGAGGATATTAACTCAATGTTTGGAGGTTTTAGATGAAGGGGATTGTTTTTGACGGGGAAGAACTTCGACTAGTAGAAGACCTAGAAGTTCGATCACCAGGACCAGGAGAAGTTAACGTTAAAATTGTCAACGCGGGAGTTTGTCACAGTGATGTAAGTGTTATAGATGGCACAATACCATTTCCCACTCCTTTAGTTCTTGGACACGAGGGAGCTGGAGTTGTAACTGAAGTAGGCCCTGCAGTTACCTCAGTTACCCCCGGCGACCACGTCGTGCTATCAACACTAGGTCAGTGTGGCGCATGCCCTTCTTGTGATGCAGGACAACCAACAATGTGCAAGTCTACTTTTGGAGCTAGAGACACACCATTTTCATTAAATGGTGAACCGTATTACAACTTTGCAAACATCTCCGCTTTTTCAGAAAACGTAGTTGTGCGAGCAAACCAAGCAATTCGCATACCAGACGACATCCCTTTGACTGCAGCATCCCTAATTGGATGCGGAGTTCTCACAGGCTCAGGAGCAGTCTTCAACCGTGCAAAGGTCAAACCGGGTGAAAGCGTTGCAGTCGTAGGTGTGGGAGGAATTGGTTTGAATGTTATTCAAGCGGCAGCAATAGCTGGAGCTAATCCCATAATTGCGATTGATACAAATTCCGAAAAAGGTGACTTAGCTATGGAATTCGGAGCTACAGATTTCATCGATGCAACAGATGTTGATACAAATCAGGAAATCCGCAAAATACGCGCTGAAGGAGTGAGTTATGTTTTCGAGTGTGTAGGTTCCAAAGCTCTGATTGAAGCATCAATAGGTTATTTAGATTGGGGAGGAACACTGGTAATACTCGGTGTACCACCGCTAGGCAGCACAGTGGAGTTTATGACAGTAGCTACGTATCTAGACGTGACAATTATGGGATGCCGGTATGGAACTTCAAGACCACAAACTGACGTAAAGCGCATCTGTGAGCTCTACAAGGCAGGCAAATTCAAACTCGATGAATTGGTAAGTCGTGTCTATCCCATGGAAGAAATACACACACTTCTAGAAGACATGCATGAAGGGCGTCTAGCTAGAGGTGTATTAGATATTTGTTCAATATAGTTTCATGATTTTTTGCGAGTACCGTCAACGAAGATGCGTAGATTCTCGATAACAGTAATTATTGCTTTATTGACTCTCAGCTGTGCCAAAACAGAACCAACCAAACCCGATCAAGCAAGAAACTGTGAAGAGCTGGTAAAAATTGGAAGAAACATAGCTGAATTAGTACTAGATCAAATAGATGAAAAAGAACTAAGTGAAATTCAAGAAAGAGAATTAAGTAAAACCATAAAAAAAATTGATGACTTGGCACAAACGAAAAAATTTCTTACAAGATCTTCAGAATTAATGTGCAGTCAGGAAGAACTCAAGAAAGTAGCGTGTCTCTCCTATCAAGGCTTGTCGCAGAAAGCTCGCGGTGATATTACAAGAGAGTATCTCAGACCTTATTTTGAAGCTTGTGGCTAGAAAATATAAAAAAGCTTTTACTGTTACATCCCATAGGCTCTAGATTCGTGTTACGGATATAAGAAAATGGAACAATGACAAAAAATCGAATATCGCACAGAATTGCCTCAATTTCTGAGTCTGCCACTATGGCAGTAACTAATAAGGCAAGAGCTTTGAGGGAAGCAGGCGAACCAGTAATTGGTTTCGGAGCAGGTGAACCCGATTTTCCAACGCCTGATCATATCGTTGAAGCAGCAATCGCTGCTTGTCGCGAACCGTCCAATCATCGTTACGGACCCGCATCCGGTCTCCCAGAGTTGAGAGAAGCATTAGTAGATAAAACTGAACGAGATTCAAAATGGAGACCTGAAATTTCACAAATTCTTATAACAAACGGAGGAAAACACGCCGTCTACAATTCATGTGCTGCACTGATTGACCCTGGAGACGAAGTACTACTCCCAACCCCATATTGGACTACTTACCCTGAGGCTATAGCACTAGCAGGAGGAGTCCCAGTCGAAGTGCCGACGGGTATTGAATCTGAATTCAAAGTAACAGTAGAACAATTAGAAGCTGCGACCACACCATCTACAAAAGCTCTCTTTTTTGTTTCACCTTCGAACCCGACAGGCGCTGTCTATTCAGCTAACGAGATAATAGCGATTGGGCAATGGGCAATTGAAAAAGGGATTTGGATTATCGCAGATGAAATATACGAACACTTAACTTATGGCGGACACGAACATCATTCTATTAGAGCGTTGCTTCCAGAAATAGAAGACCAGTGTTTAATAGTCAATGGGGTAGCTAAAACTTATGCAATGACAGGTTGGAGAGTCGGCTGGATGATAGGTCCGGCTGATGTTATTTCCGCCGCGGGTAATCTTCAATCTCACGCCACATCAAACGTAGCAAATGTCTCACAAAGAGCTGCCTTAGCGGCAGTTAGTGGAGGTCTTGAAGATGTCATCCGGATGAGAGAATCTTTTGACCGTCGAAGAAGCACGATGACTGAAATGTTGACGGACATTGAAGGAGTCAAACTATTGGAAACTCAGGGAGCCTTTTACGCTTTTCCTGATCTTTCAGCTTTCTATGACCGCAACATAGCCGGCAAAACAGCACACAATACGCTCGAGTTGGCTGCAATAATTCTAGAAGAAGCAAAAGTAGCCATAGTTCCCGGAGAGGCATTTGGTTCTCCAGGGTATGCAAGATTATCTTTCGCTCTTGGAGACGAAGACTTAAAAGAAGGGCTTACTCGAATCGCCCAGCTACTAAATAATTGAGTTCATGACCATAACGAAACCCTGCGGAACATGGGAATCCGCTATCACAGCAGAGATGCTCGTTGGTGGAGCGGTCAGATTTGGTGAAATCGTTACAGATGGAGATGATGTCTGGTGGGCTGAGTCACGACCAGATGAAGGTGGACGCACAGCTCTTGTTCGCAACGGAATAGAACAAACAGATCGAAACACAAATGTTCGAACTCTAGTTCATGAATATGGAGGTAGCGCATGGTGGGTAAGGAATGGAACTCTTGTGTACAGCCAATATTCGGATCAACGCTTATATCTTCTAAACAAATCGGGTGATTCAATCCCATTAACTCCTGAACCAGAAACTCAGCAAGGTTCTAGATACGCCGATGGTCGGATAACTGATAATGGGGAATGGTACGTTTGCGTTAGGGAGCTTCATACTTTAAGTGGTGGAGAACCGGCAAATGAGATTATCGCTGTGCCATTAGACGGATCGCAACAAATAAAAGTTTTAGTTTCTGGACCTGATTTTGTTTCCTCTCCGAGGGTTTCGAAAGAAGGCAACCAGATTACTTGGGTGCAATGGAACCATCCAAACATGCCATGGGATGACACTCAATTGTGTATTGCATCACTAGAGGAAATGGTTGTTACCGATCAAAGGATTATGGAATTAAAAGAAGAGGCTTTTTTCCAACCCGAGTGGAACAATCAAGGAAGTGTGAATGTAGTAAGTGATAGAAACAACTGGTGGAATCTTTTCCGAGTTGATCAAAACCTAAAAGAAATGGATTTAACACCGCTTACCAATATCGAAGCAGAAATAGGTCTACCACAATGGGTTTTCGGACAATCTAGATATGCATTTGTAGGCGATGATATTTGGTTCGTTTACAGAGATGCTGGAATCGACAAACTTGCAATACTTTCATCAGATGGACAAACCGAACAAATAAAGCTTGATGTAACTGAAATAGAGTCTGTAACAAATTACCGTGACGGAATAGTCGCAACTGTTAGCTCATGGAAGTCAGAATCATCAGTCATGTTCATTAACAGAGAAGAGGCTCGACCTTTAAGTAAAACTCGTGATCTTAATCTGGATAAAAATTGGTTTCCGATACCAGAAACTTTCACTTATCAAACTTCAGACTCTGAAAAAGCTCACGCTCTTTTCTATTCACCGACAAATCCTGAATATGAAATTAGTGAAAAAGAAAACCCGCCACTTATCGTTCTCGCCCACGGAGGACCTACAGGGTCAGCAAGACGTCAATTGCAACTATCTATCGCCTATTGGACAAGTCGAGGATTTGGTGTAGCAGACGTCGACTACCGTGGCTCGACAGGGTATGGAAGGTCATATCGAAATCGGCTACGAAACAGCTGGGGTTTAGCAGATGTAGAAGATTGCGTTGCTGTAGCAAAACATCTTGTTGCTCAAGAAAAAGTAGACAAAAACAGATTAGCCATAAAGGGAGGTAGTGCAGGAGGGTTCACGGTTTTGGCGGCGCTTACATTTCATGACACCTTCACCGTAGGTGCTACTAGGTACGGAATTGCGGATTTGGAGGTACTTGCAAAAGATACTCATAAATTTGAATCTCGATATTTGGATCGACTGATAGGCAAATGGCCTGAAGATGAAGAGATCTACAAACAAAGATCACCGATACATCATGTAGAACAACTTTCAACTCCTATGTTGATACTTCAAGGATCAGAAGACCCGATCGTCCCACCTAATCAAGCTTATTTAATGGCACAAAAGCTGAAAGAAAACGATATACCTCACGCTCTTATAGAATTTTCAGACGAAGGCCACGGATTCAGAAAAGCTCCTAACATAACGAAGGCAATCGAAGCAGAATTAGCTTTTTTTGCTCAAATTTTTGATTTCGAACCCTTCGATGATCTTCCAAAAATATTGGTTGAAAACAATATTTGAATCAAAATAAAAAAGTTTGCTCACCTTTAGTCAATACGACTAGAATGAAACTATGAGAATTAAGAACCTTCTCTTGCTTATGTAGGGCGGACGCTTTACATACGCGTTCGTCCGCACCTCCTGAGCCAAAGGCCGGGAGGTTTTTTACTTTTAGAAACAAGAATGAGAACAGCTAAACAAACGGAGACAAGAAATGAGCAACGATTCTGATAAAGAAAAAGTGGTAATTTTTGACACCACTTTAAGAGACGGCGAACAATCACCGGGTATTTCTCTTGATGTAGGAGAAAAGCTAGAGATCGCAGGACAGCTTGCTCGATTGGGAGTTGATTACATCGAAGCAGGTTTTCCAATAGCTAGCCAAGGCGATTTCGATGCGGTGCATGCAATAGCTTCCAATGTAAGCGGACCTGTAATCTGCGGACTTTCACGTACAAGCTATAAAGATATAGATCGTTGTTGGGAAGCAATAGAGCCAGCAAAAAAACGAAGAATCCACACATTTATAGCTACAAGTCCAACCCATATGGAACACAAGCTCAAAATGACACCGGAACAGGTTCTAGCTGAGGCTGCCTCTGCAGTAGGTAGAGCCAGGGAATATACAGATGATGTTGAATTCAGCCCTGAGGACGCATCTCGATCTGATTTTGATTTTCTGTGCGATGTGCTCCAAGCAGCAGTTGACAACGGGGCAGGAACATTAAATATTCCAGACACCGTTGGTTACGCGACACCTCATGAATGGGCCGAAAGAATCAAGTTAATAAGAGAAAGAGTCAAAGGTGACTACATGATCAGCACGCACTGCCACAATGACCTTGGTTTAGCAGTAGCGAATTCGTTGGCAGCTGTCGTATCAGGAGCTCGACAAGTCGAATGCACAATAAATGGGATCGGAGAAAGAGCAGGCAATGCGGCTATGGAAGAAATAGTTATGGCACTGAGAACCCGTCCTGACATATACCCAAATCTCGAAGTAGGAATTGAAACTGAAGAATTAGCGCGTTCAAGTCGAATGGTAAGTCGACTTACTGGATATCCGGTTCAATACAACAAAGCTGTTGTAGGGAGGAACGCATTTGCACATGAGGCTGGAATACATCAACATGGTATTTTAAATGAAAGAACCACCTATGAAATAATGGACCCTTTTGCAGTTGGACAAGATGGAAGCAAACTAGTACTAGGAAAACACTCAGGTAGAGCAGCATTCAAAGACGCACTTTCAAAAATGGGTCTAGACGTACAGGGTGATGCACTAAATAGTGCTTTTGCACGCTTCAAGGAATTAGCTGACCGGAAAGTTCAACTTAGTGATGCAGATTTAGAAGCATTAGTAGCTGAAGAGGTTGGTAGTTCAATTGAAAATTCATATGAATTGGTAACACTCGACGTTAAAGGGGGAAATGCCAACACTCCTACAGCAGAGGTTGTTTTAGAATCAGAAGGGGTGCAAATAAATGCGGCATCTGAAGGTGATGGCATGGTAGATGCCGCATGCACAGCAATAAAAAAAGCTACGGATATAGAAGGACGACTAACTGACTACACCGTGATGTCAGTAACTGGTGGGGTGGACGCGTTGGCAGATGTTGCGCTTTCTTTTGAAAGTGCCGATGGACTGAAAGTATCAGGTAGAGGTTTATCGACAGATGTTGTTGAAGCTTCCGCTAGAGCATTTATTTCGGCGTTAAATAAAGTCATTCGAGTACGAAACACAGGAGAAAATCCACAAGAAGTAGACCGTCCCGGTCATATTGGGTAGTAAAGGTTAGGATCAGGAATTCTTATGTCAGATAAAACGCTTAGTCAGAAAGTTTGGGAACGACACGTAGTCCACAGTGATGAAAGTGGTTCGGACCTACTCTTTATTGATCTGCATCTTGTCCACGAAGTTACTTCACCACAAGCTTTCGATGGTTTGCGAATAGCAGGTCGAGAAGTGCTACGTCCGGACTTAACAGTCGCGACTGAAGATCATAATGTTCCCACTACCGAAATAGATAAACCTATAGCCGACCCAATTAGTCGTAAACAGATAGAAACTTTAAGAAACAACTGTTCTGAATTTGGTATACGCCTTTTTTCAATGGGTGATCGAGGTCAAGGAATTGTTCATGTCATAGGGCCAGAAATGGGTCTCACACTTCCTGGAATGACTGTCGTTTGTGGTGACAGCCATACAAGCACTCATGGAGCATTCGGAGCACTTGCATTTGGAATCGGTACAAGTGAAGTGGAACATGTTTTAGCAACTCAAACACTTCCTCAAACAGAACCAGGAACTCTTGCAGTGACAGTAGATGGAAACCTTCCTGAAGGAACTACTGCGAAAGACGTGATTCTCGCGATCATCGGAGAGTTGGGCACAGGTGGGGGCATAGGAAAAATAATTGAATATAGAGGTGAAGTCATCAGAAACCTTTCAATGGAAGGAAGGATGACCGTTTGTAACATGTCGATAGAGGCTGGAGCTAAAGCAGGGTTAATTGCACCAGATGAAACGACTTTCGAATACCTGAAAGGTAGAACGTACAGTCCAGGTGCCGATCAATGGGAAGAAGCAATAGAGGACTGGAAATCGTTGACTACTGACGAAGACGCTAAATTCGATCAAGAAATAGTTCTAAATGGAAACGAAATTTCACCCCATGTGACTTGGGGAACAAACCCAGGTCAGGTTGCACCAATAAAAGGTCTGATTCCAGACCCTGAACAATTCCCTGAACCTGCGCAACGAGAGTCAGCGAGAAGAGCACTTGAATATATGGGGATTACAGCAGGAACTAAAATCTCTGAAATTTCAGTAGACACAGTTTTTATTGGGTCTTGTACAAATAGTCGTATTGAGGATCTCAGGGAAGCTGCAAAAGTAGTGCAAGGCAAACAAGTTGCATCCGGAGTTAGAACTCTCGTAGTTCCGGGATCTGGATCAGTTAAAGCTCAAGCAGAGGCTGAAGGACTTCATGAAATCTTTCAAGAAGCTGGATTCGATTGGCGTGAGCCTGGTTGTTCCATGTGTCTTGCAATGAATCCAGACAAACTTCAAAAAGATGAACGTTGTGCTAGTACAAGCAACCGCAATTTTGAGGGACGTCAAGGCAGAGGGGGAAGAACGCATTTGGTTTCCCCAGCAGTAGCAGCAGCTACAGCTATTGTAGGAGCCTTCGCTGTGCCTGAAGATCTTGATGGGAAAGAGGGTAAGCAGTAATGGAATCAGTAGAAATAGTTTTTGGTACAGCGCTTCCCTTAAGTCGCTCCGACGTAGACACGGACCAAATAATCCCAAGCGATTGGCTTAAGCGAGTAGAACGAACGGGTTTTGATCGAGGATTGTTCAGTGAGTGGAGAGACAATCCATCTTTTGTACTAAATGACGAACGCTTTACACAAGCGACAATTCTTGTAGCAGGACCAAATTTTGGAACTGGATCTTCTAGAGAACATGCTGTTTGGGCGATCCAACAATACGGATTTAAAGCAGTTATATCACCTCGTTTTGCAGATATTTTCCGAAACAATTGCACTAAAAATGGACTTGTACCAGTTGAAGTGTCAGCCCAGATAGGCGAAGATTTACTTCAAGCCATAGAGGCTACCCCAGAACTAGTTTTGACTATAGATGTGGCAACACGTGTTCTCGAAGTTCCTGACGCAAACATCTCTTGCAGTTTCCCTCTAGAAGATGCAGTACAAGAGAGATTCCTAAAAGGTTTAGATGATATCAGTATCACCATGAAATATGAAGAAGTGATTCACGAATATCAACAAGACAGACCAGCTTGGCTTCCTTCTATTAGTGTTTAAACAGATAAACAAAAAACATAAAGTTAACAAATGAAAATTTTAGGCAGTCTAGTTTTACTGATTTTGGTTTCAGCGAACTGTGCAAATGAAACTTCCAGCCTCAGCACATCGGGATACTCCATAGATGCAAATGAAAACTATTCTTCGGCTACAAGTTCTTTGGAAAACACAAACTTGACAACAGTTACGAAAGCAACGGTCAATGTAGAGACAATGGAACTCACAAGCGGTTTAATTCCTTTTAAGGCATGTGACGAACTACTCAGATACTTTCAAGATGAAGCTTTAGAAAGAGTCGGACCATACGGACTTGAGGGAATGGGTTGGGGACCAGTGCCAATAATGGCATTAGAATCTTTCGCTTTTGACGATTCAGGATCGGTGATGAGAGCGGGGTCTGGAATTGATTTTTCAGAAACAAATGTTCAAGAAGCAGGGATAGATGAACCAGATTTTATAAAGACTAACGGGCAAATAATTTCCGTGTTGCAAGACAAGACTTTGCACATAATTGATCCGAAATCCAGCTCCTCTCAACCCTTAAGCTCTTTGCGTCTTGAAGGGCTCGGATGGGGAAGTGAAATGTTTCTTGCAGGCGAAAGAGTTTGGGTAATGGCACAAACTGATTTGTATTCGTTGTCTCCGCTAACGGCACGAATGATTCCCGAGGGTAGCTGGGAGGCGCATACGACCATTGTCGAAATAGACATCACAGATCCGACACAACCAATTCAAGTAGCTAGCATGGTTATTGAAGGACGTTATGTAAGTGCCAGAGTGGTTAATGACATTGCCAGAATAGTTGTCTCTTCACCACCATCTGATCTTCCTTTTGTAACCCCTCAAGGTCCTTCAGCAGAAGAAGTCGCCTTAGCTGCAAACAAACAAGCAATAGTTGGAACGACAATTGAAAATTGGGTGCCTTCTTATGTGTATGAAAGTAAAGAAGGCAATGTGGAGCAGGGCCAATTAGTTGACTGTAAACAAGTTTCACATCCATCGAAATTTTCGGGATTTACCTCTCTTTCTGTTTTGGATGTTGATTTAACTTCTGACATGAAACCCCCTGCAGCCACATCCGTCTTAACAGACGGAGAAACCGTG
>Ga0206679_10000120_pt1 | contig 58145 bp, 54 predicted proteins | sample M110012015metaG_FD_155464 | JGI IMG/M metagenome (GOLD analysis project Ga0206679, IMG submission 155464) | Ammonia-oxidizing marine archaeal communities from Monterey Bay, California, United States - M1 100m 12015 | ecosystem: Environmental > Aquatic > Marine > Intertidal zone | place: USA...
CCAGTCGGTCGAATTGCGAATGGTAGAGGTGAACCAGCGCGTTTGAGTCGGAAAAGTTATCTCCTGCCGACACTATCTGCGTAAAGCTACTCAGTTGTAACATTGCTTTAAAGTTATCCAGCTCAGGGTCGTTAGCAAGGAAAGCGGTGACAAACTCTGGATTAATTTCTTCACCGGTCACCACGTCGTCAAGTAACAGCCCGGTATTTGTGTAGCTCAGGAAACCTGGAAAAATCCTATCGGTTGCAAACGGCACAGTGGTGTCTTCATCGACGTATCGACAATAGGCCTCGTCGTCGCAGCTCCCATCCAGATGCTGCATTACCCCCCGTACGGTCTGGTAGAGGTTATGGGGAGCACCTCCGGAATAGGTTTCCCGTATCGACAGGTTCTCTGGCCCTTGGGTTTCAAGTAGCAGATGGAGCCCAACCGCGCTATGCCCGCCCTGGGAATAGCCGATGATGGCGAGGTCAGATCCGTTGTAGATGTCATCATAGGCAATATCTCCCAGCACCTGGTTCACCAGGTCGAGGGTGTTGAGCGCGGTTCTGTTTGCCATCAGGTAGGTTTCCGGTGCACTCCCAGTGCCACCTCGACCGTAGTTGTCAGGCGCGATAACGAGGTATCCACGAGACGCGAACAAGTTCGCCAGAATGTACCAGGCATCAGTATTATCCAGGTCCCCGGGGGTGCTTCCGGTAGCATGAGCCAGAATAATTACGCGATCCCTGGTGACAAAACCACTGGCTGATGCGATGACAGGAAAGGTAATCGCAGCGGTTAGTTCAGTGGAAGGTGATCCGTCCGGGTGTCGTGAAAGGTAGCTGACCTGCTGTGAGGTGACATCATAAAGAGAATCCGGGTCCACCAGATTGCTCCAGTTTGCGTCAGCGATTTCAAGGACAAGGTCACGGATCAGGAGTTCGATTCCGGACGGCAGGTCAAGGTCTTCAAAGAAGGCACCATTAATATAGCCAAGGAACATATCGTTGACGATGTCGCTTGGCAGGTCGAATTCGTTGATCACGGTGAGACCTGAAGGATTGGTCACGCCGGTAGAAATTAACAGTTCCGTGATGAACTCCGCTTCATTGCTGCGCGTGCCGTTGGCGGTGATGGTATAGGACGTATTTTCTTCAAGATTACACGTGATCTTGTGATCCAATAGCTGGTTGAAATCGGCGATAGAAAGGTCGAACAGGTTGCGGCGTATAGTGGTGCCTGCAAAACCGCTGCAATCACTGCTGAGTTCAAGGCTAAGGTCTGAATGACCAGGATGGGCGAAACTTGACGTTAATTGCCCGGGTTCCACATTGGTCACACCGGGACCGGGAACTGAATCCAGGTGTACCACGGTAGTCGGTTCCGAATCAGGGTTGCTAGGTGGTGGCTCGGGAGCGGGCGTTGAGCCGCCACCGCCACCGCCTCCGCAGGCCGTCGCGCAGAAGGTCAGGATCGATGCAGCGACAGTTCGGTTCATGTGAAAGCTGGTTAACATATAGTGAGTCAAGCTTAAGCGACTAGTGTGCATATACAAGGGTCAGTTCTTGAACCTCATCCACGTAAGTCAGCGTAGCTTTGCCTGTTGCTGGACTAACTAAACTCCGAGGCGAAAATTTCTTCATTGAAGCCTACCAGGTAAGTATTTCCTACCTTGATGGTTGGCGCGCGCATATTGCCTGTTGGGCCGAGCATTGACTCGACAGCATCGCTTCCTACTTTAGACGAAACATCGAACTCCTGTACTTTCTTGCCTTTCATGGCGACTAGCCTGGATGCGTCTTTTAGCAGTGCTTTAGCGTCAGATGCCTGCAGTTTCTTGCTGGCCATGACGGTGTCAAGGATCTCGATTTTGCTGGCTTCCAAGAACTTGGATGCTCTGGTGCAGGTAGTTCATCCCTTTCTGAAGTAGTACCAGGCTGCTTTCTTTGCCATTTTTATTTTTCCATGATCAATCGTTCAGCAAGGTTAGAGCGCAAAGCCAGTTTGTTCAACTGCCATGTTGAACAAACTGCTGTGGTTAAGTCGATATTTTCGACATGGTTGGACAAGTTCCAGGTTTAGTATCCCGAATGCATGGGGTGCTTTATGATGTGCGCTTTGTGTTCAGGATCTACCCTATGAAGTTTCAGGTTCCCCGGTTTTTTTGGGCTCCAATCGTCCTTTTCCTTGTTTCATGCGAATCCACTCAGGTTGCTGAAGATAGTCTGAGCAAGCCTTCAATCAGGTCGGTTCAGCAAATTGAAAAGAGCCCCAATGACACCCGCGATTACCGTTACCTGGAACTCGCGAACGGTCTTAAGGTCGTCCTGATATCGGACCAGAAAGCAGATAAAGCGGCGGCTTCACTGACCGCTTTTCGTGGCAGCTTTCATGATCCATCAGAACGATTGGGCCTGGCACATTTCCTGGAGCACATGCTGTTTATTGGAACGGAAAAGTACCCGGAAGCTGATGGATACTTTAGTTTTGTCCAGGCACATGGGGGCAGTTCAAACGCCTATACCGCGCCCGACCACACCAACTACTTTTTTGATATCCAGCCGGAAGCATTTCATGAAGGGCTGGACCGGTTCGCCCAGTTCTTTATCTCGCCGCTGTTACAGAAGGAATACGTAGATCGTGAAAAGAATGCAGTGAACTCTGAGTACCAGTTGCAGATGAAGGATGACGGTTGGCGATCATTTGTTGTCCAGAAAGTGGCGTCGAACCCGGACCACCCGGATTCCAAATTTAACATCGGTAGTCTGGAAACGTTAAAGGGCGATGTGCACGCCTCCCTGCTGACCTTTTTCAAGGAGAACTATTCTGCTAACCAGATGGCACTGGTTGTGCTGAGCAACGAGACCCTGGATGAGATGCAACCATGGGTCACAGAAACATTCCTGCCCATCGAGAATAGACGCCTTGAAGTATCAAAGATCAACAAACCCATTTTCACGGCGGGGCAGTTGCCTGCAACACTCGTGTTCGACAATATAAAAGATGCGCACCGGGTTGGTTACGTCTTCCCGATACCTTCAATCCAGACGTATTATCGGAAAAAACCAGTTCAGTACATCTCAAACCTGCTTGGCCATGAAGGTGATGGAAGCCTGCACGCGTTACTTAATGAAAAGGGTTGGATAAAAGAGTTGTCGGCTGGTGAGTCGCAGATCGATGACGGCAATAGCGTCATGTCCGTGAATATCAGCCTGACCGAAGCCGGGTCAGTCCATGTGGATGAAATCAGTGCATACCTGTTTGCCTATCTCGATCTGCTGAAAGACGGGCAGATTGAAGAATGGATTTATCAGGAGCAGGCAACAGTTGCGCAGCTCGCTTTTCGTTTCAGTGAGAAATCAAGCGCCATGAACGCTGTCAGATCCATCGCGCCGGCATTGCAACACTTCCCGCCGGAAGATCTTTTGGTAGCATCCTTCCTGATGGAGGAATTTGACGCTTCGTTGATCAGGTCCTTCCTGACCCTGCTAACGAGGGACAACGTTTTGATGACGCTGTCATCTCCCGGTTACAAAGGTCAATCCACGGAGGCGTGGTTTGGTGTGTCTTACGACCTTAAGCTCGGTGACATCCCGGTGGCGACGGTTGATTCTAGTACGTTGGAATTGCCTGAGGCTAATCCGTTCCTGCCAGAATCGCTGGACCTGACACAAGGGGACTCACTCGGTCCGAGGCCAGTGATAGCGGACAAAGGGCTAGAGCTCTATATGGACACGGATCTGGAGTTCAATGTGCCCCGGGCAGTCATTCACGTCAGTCTTCGTAACGATCGCGGATTCATTGCCCTTGCTGACGCGGCGCAGTCCCAGTTGTATAGCATGCTTGTTCAGGATGATCTGAATGCACTAGCATATCCCGCGCTGCTGGCGGGCGTCAGTTACCAGGTCGCTGCTCCGCCGAGGGGCTTTAGAGTCTCGGTCGGCGGCTACAATGACAAACAACTTGTGCTGCTTGAAGAAGTGTTAATTCGCTTGATGAATCTGGAGATCAAGGAAGATCGTTTTGATGTCGTGAAAGGTGAGTTAATCAAGGATCTCGCAAACTCCCTGAAGAACAAACCGTTCCTTCAAAGCTACCAGCGATCGAAGGATGAGCTTCTTGATTCAAGTTGGACCGCGGAGCAGGTCATTGGCGCCGTAGAAGGCGTTACGCCGGAAAGTCTTACTGCCTGGAGGGACAGCGTCCTTCAGGAGATGTCCATTCAGGGCCTGGTCCATGGGAACGTAACGAAAGCTCGAGTTGATGAGCTGGCAGGTTTGTTAAAGCAACATGTCCGGATAAGTGATGTGGCGCCGGCTTCGACCATGGTGATTGAGCTGGAAGGCGCGAGTTCGATGCTGCTGGGGATAGACCACGATGACGCCTCCATGGTGCTCTACGTTCAGGATGAGCAGTCGAGTTTTGAGAACAGGGCCAGAAGCACACTACTGACTCACTTGGTAGCGCCTGGTTTCTTTTCATCACTTCGGACAGAGCAGCAACTTGGCTACGTGGTGTCCGCGGTTAATACGCAGCTCAGGGATCGCGGTGGAATAAGTTTTGTTATCCAATCTCCGGTCGCTGGCCCCGACATACTCAGGGACAGGACTCTGGCATTCATGACCGCACAGGAGTGGGTGCTTTCCGAAATGTCGGACGAAGAGTTTAGCGCGAACAAGGGTGGTTTAATCGCGAAGTTAACCCAGAGAGACAAAAACCTTTCGCAAAGGTCAAAGCGCTATTGGGCAGACTTGGATCGGGGCGTGACGACATTCGATTCCAACATGCAGTTGGCAAGAGCCGTTTCCGATCTAGGTAAAGATGATATGCAGGCTTTTCTGAAGGAAGTGAACGGTAAGCTCGGTAACCAATATATGATGGTCTACAGTGAGGGTAAGTTCGCCTCACCATAATGCTACCAGTCAGGTAACCGTACAATCAGGCTCTGGCTTGCGGTGGCCAGTAGGATACCTGACTCGCTCCACATGTTGACCCGGCCGTAGCCGAAGCCATCACCGACATGCTCGATCTGGTTCTCGCAGAGTATCCATTCACTTGGGGCGTGATTCGCGATCCTAATGGTGTTATCGAGGCTGGTGCAACTCATGATCTTGCCAAGAGCGTTGCCTAGTGCTGAGGGCATATAGTCAGCGACAATCGCCAGTGCACCCGCGTCATGTTCGACCTCGGGCATACGAGCCCAAAGCAGGGACTGGTTGTCGCCACTTGGCTCACCGGCACCAGAGAACCCGAACATACCCCGTGCTATTCGAATATCCACGTGTTCATGGATGGTGTCACCATCATCATGGCGTTCAAGTTTATCGCAGTTCTCGGGTTTCGGTGCACTGGGCATTTTGTACCAATTGCCCTCTGCAACATTAGGTCGTTGGCCGCAGGCCCCAAGTACAGTGATGACTTCCTGCTTTTCCAGGTGACCAACCGCCCGGCCCTGTGTGACGTTTCGCCCTTTTGCCGGTAGTACGACATCAATGTCGAGAGTAACAGGCTGCTGGGTGATTGACAGATATTGTCCGGTCGCCCAGACGATAGGTTTTTCTGTCGCTTGCTCCAGCGCAACGATGCCTGAAGCGAGGCCTGCGCCACCAAAGAGTGAGCCGTGCCCGCCGGTGGTTTTCGGTACAACGGGAAGTTGCCATTTCATCGTCGCAACAGGGTGGCTCATCTCAAGAAAATCAGCGCTGGAAAGTTTTAACACGTTTCTGGTCTCACTCGTGAACGGAAGGAGCGGATTCTAGGTTGATGACCGACCTTGACTCAAGCGTTTGACGGAGTTTTTGGTGCCGAGTACGCTGGGGGTTAGAGGAGAAGCGATGAACTTTAACTATTCAGAAGCGCCATACCGGATTCGAGATGATATTCCAGAAGCGCATCGGCTCATCTGGGAGATGATTGCAAAACCTGGTAATTGGTGGAAAGGGGCGGATCGGGTCGCGATTTTATCCGAAACTCGCCATGCCGTTCATTGTGAACTGTGTCAGGAAAGGAAGGCTGCGCTGTCACCAAGCAGTATTAAGGGTGAGCATGCTTTGGTCACCAATTTACCCGCCACAGCGGTCGACGCGATCCACCGAATCGTGACCGATGCTTCCCGCCTTACGGAAACCTGGCTGGAAGACTTATATACAAAGGGTATGACCGACGGGAAGTACATTGAACTGTTGGGAATCGTGGTTGCTGTCATCAGCATTGATGGTTTCCACCGTGCGATGGGAATGCCACCTGAGCCATTACCTGAGCCGGAAGCAGGCGAAACGAGCGGGCTTCGTCCTGAAGGGCTGGTTGACCTTGGGGCATGGGTTGAAATGATTTCTCCGCTGAAGGTCGCTGACCGTGAATCTGACCTCTATGGTAAGAATAAACAGGCGGGTAACGTGATAGCAGCGATGAGCCTGGTACCGGACAGTGTTCGCATGCTGAAGATACTCAGTGGTGTTCACTACCTGGACATGCAGGACGTGGCCAATCCTGGTGCTAATGGCGGTCGATCTATAACAAGGCCGCAGATTGAACTGATTGCCGGTCGTGTCTCTTCCCTAAGCGATTGCTTCTACTGAACTTCTTCTCATTCATTGATGCTCCGTGCGAGCACGCAGGTTTCAGGAGAAGCAGTTAATTTAAATGGTATTGTCGATGGCAACGAAGTCCAGACCGGGTTACGTGGTGGCAAGGTGTTGATCCGATTTGCGGAAGCCTCGATCGGGGACAGTTTTGATGACAACGCAGATGAAACAAGGGTCGCGCGAGAAGCGGTGAAAGATGAGCTTGGGGAAAATGCCATGGTTGATGCTGCGGGTGTCATCGCTAACTTTCAGCGAATGGTTCGTATTGCCGATGGCACAGGTATTCCATTGGATACACCGGTTGCCATGATGACCAGTAGTATAAGAGAAGATCTTGGTATTAATGAATATGGCTCAGCCAGCAATACGCCCGCACTTTCGCTGCCGCAGCGTTTGCTGGGAAGGGTACTGCAGCCTGCATTGCCATTGGTAGTAAAACTCATGACCCGGAGTATGTCGAAACCGGGCTAAAGAAGTCCTTTGGAGTAGTTAGTATGCGCATGGTTTCACTTAGTCGAATAGTCAGTTACTGGTCTCAGATACAGGGGGATCGTGTAGCGATTTACCATGAAGGTGAAACCATTACCTGGAATCAGCTGGACAGGGAAACCAACAGATTGGCCAGGGCCTATGAATCCCTTGGCGTGGGCCAGGATGATTTTGTGACAATTGCGTTGCCCAATGGTATCGAGTTTTTTAAGTCGACGATCGCAACCTGGAAAGCTGGTGCGACGCCGCAACCCGTTTCAGCCAGGCTACCTAAATTCGAACGTGACCAGATTGTGGAAGTAGGTGAGCCTAAGCTGATCACCGGTGTGCCCGATGGGTCCCACGAGGGGTCCCGGACGCTGCCCGCTGGCTATGAGCCGGACCCAGCCATTTCCGATGAGCCTTTGCCCGAAAAAATAGCGACTTCTTTTAAGGCAATGACCTCTGGTGGAAGTACAGGTAGGCCGAAGCTAATCGTTACCACCAGCCCTGCGGTCTGGGATATAGATTCGGATCGATTGCACACCCAGTTGCAGGGGTCGATGCTGATACCGGGTCCGCTTTATCATAATGGCCCTTTTGTCTGGGCGATGAGTGCGTTCTTTCGCGGTAACCAGATCACTGTGACTACAAGATTTGATGCGGAAGAAACCCTTGGCCTGATACAGGACCAGCGAATAGATATTGTCTATATGGTGCCTACAATGATGCAGCGGATTTGGAATTTGCCGGAAGAAGTCAGGGCCGGTTATGACCTGTCCAGCCTGAAAGTTCTATGGCATCTGGCGGCACCGTGCCCTGCCTGGTTGAAGGAAGCATTCATTGATTGGCTGGGTGCTGATGTTATCTGGGAACTTTATGGCGGTACTGAAGCCCAGGGTGGGACGGTCATTAGTGGCATCGAGTGGATGTCGCATCGCGGATCTGTTGGCAAGCCAAACGCGACCTGTGAAATTATAGTTGTAGGAAATGAGGGCCAGCGCTTGCCCCCCAATGAGGTTGGTGAGGTGTTTCTGCGACCGCTAACCGGACAGGGCTCCACGTATCGTTACATTGGGGCAGAAGCAAAAGCTATTGCCGGAGGTTTTGAAAGTATTGGCGATATGGGTTACTTCGATGAAGACGGCTACCTGTATTTGGCAGACAGACAGACAGATATGATTCTGTCTGGTGGCGCAAACATATATCCGGCTGAGGTCGAGGCCGCTATCGACAGTTGTGCAGGCGTTCGCTCGTCAGCCGTCATAGGGTTGCCTCATGAAGACCTGGGTAATTTTGTGCATGCCATTGTTGATGCACCCGGGGGTTTAAAGGAAGCAGCATTATTGAGCCACCTGTCGGAAAGGCTTGTCCGCTATAAAATCCCTAGAACCATTGAGTTTTCTGATGAGCCCATGCGAGATGATGCGGGCAAGCTGAGGAGAAAAGCCCTTCGCGAGGAGAGGCTGGACAAGTCATAAGCGACAGCATGCGAGTGAGACGTTATGAGTGAACAAAAAAATACCAGTAATGATGCGCCGCCCAGGTGGGTGCTGAAACTTTTCACCAAAGTGAACGTGATCGTCTACAAATTGTCCGGCGGGCGCTTGATGAACAAGTTGTCCGGAATGCCGATTCTGCTGGTTGAGATGAAGGGCGCCAGATCAGGAAAGAAGCGAACCATTCCATTGATGTGCGTGCCTCATGGTGATGGCTTCGTGCTGGTTGCATCGCAAGGTGGCGCTCCGAAACATCCTGTGTGGTATCACAATCTGGTCGCTTATCCGGATGTTCGTATTACCTTCGGCGGGCAAACCAGGCCAATGAACGCGCGACGAGTGCTGGATGAAGAAAAGGCTCAGCTCTGGCCCGTTTGCTGTGAATACTATCCGCCATACCAGGATTATCAGGCTCGGACTGATCGAAATATTCCTGTCTTTCTATGTGAATAGAATCCGGATTAAATACGCTGAATTAATAATCAGGTGAAAATCAATGACTGAAATTATTCTTCAACCAACAGGTGACCAGGTTCGTGCATTTCGTGACAGGGCCACTGGTGAACCCATTTCCATGTTGAATCTGCTTAGGTTCAGGAAGATAGCTGTGTACGAAGACGGTCGTGAGTCAGAACTGAGCGGTGAAGAGGCTTATCACCTCTATGGCAAGGCTTTTAAGGAAATCATGGAGCCTAAAGGCGCACGTATTGTGTATTCGGGAGAGGTTCGAGGATTTCTGATTGGCGAAGGGGAAGGCGCCTGGGATGCTGTCGCAGTGATCGAATACCCGTCAACTCAGGTGATGCTCGACATGTTCAGGAACGAGGAATACCAAAAGGCCCAGCAGCACCGTGCTGCCGGTCTTGTCGGACAGATGCTGGTTGAATGTGGGCCGGGATTTAATTTTGGTTAGCTCATGAAAACGCACGAATGTTGAGCTTGGTACCTTCACGTCGTTCGGAGTGGGATGTTAGTACTGCGCGGTTCCGCCATCTACATTCAGCTTCGCCGCGTTTGTTACTGGGAAAGTAGCTTTAATGCGTCGAGTTCAACCACGGAGCGTAGCGAGTTACCCAGTAATGTTTCTGCCAGGTTTCTGCCGCGTTCATTCGCCTGATCGAGTGTTCCTGCGATGATCACGGCATAACAGACGAGATAAAGCGCGCAATAGCGATATCGTTCCCGTGAAGTGTCTAGCGGGTAGTCAAGACCTTCGCTGGTGAGATGCTGGTGATAGACTGCAACCCAGTCTTCCGCGCACCTTACGTCATCGGAAAGGCTCTGGGTGACAAAATAAGCGAGGTCGTGTTCTGGCGCGGCCTTGGAAACTGCCTGGTAATCCACCAGTGCATTACCGTCTTTTGCGAAAAAGATGTTGTCCAGGCGGACGTCACCATGGCCGATCACTAGCGGGCCGTCATGAATAATATCCAGTAAACGATTGACCTGATCAGGCATGGTGTCCAGCAGAGCGATCTGCTGCGGGGTAATTGCTGCTTCCAGGACGTCTGCAAAATCCGTTATTACGACTGGCCAGCCGACCAGGAAGCCACCAATCATGCCGTCGCGCTGATAGGGCATGTCATGTGGTTTAATATCCGTAATGTGGTCTGGTTGCCAGGTATTCCTGTGCAGTGACGCGATGCTTTGAATGACCTGGTGTGCCTGGTCCACACTACAACCTTTGACCTGGTCGCCAAGCTCAAACCCCTGCAGGTCTTCAAGCAGAAGAACGAAATCGCTGTTTTGTTCGTTGAGCTCGGCGTGGTAACACGCGGGTGAACGCAGCGGAACGTTGGGCGCGACCTGGGTGTAAAAGCGATATTCCCGTGCGTACATGTCATAGGTCGTTGCAACAGCCCTGTTTCCCTCCGTTTTGGTTGGGAACTTTGCAATGAGAGTCCTCGGACCTTTGCTGGCTTTCAGGTGTAACCGGGTAACCAGTCCCAATAGACCACCACCTTCCCCAAGTGCTTCGATGTTAAATGATTCAATCTCGTACCCGAGTTTGTCGGTGAGCCATTGAGCATTAATTTCTTCTGGGCTTGTAGGGAAGCTGGACAATCTGGCTGATCTCCTTAAGGAAGAGTAATTTAGTGATGTGGAGGATACCAGTCGAATTTGTAAATCACCAAATCAAGCTGAGCATAGCTGTTAATCGTTTGTCCTCCCATTCACACAGCCTGGCATACAAGTGTTCATCGAGGTTGTTGTGGTTCTCTTTTTGGAATATCTGGATTAAATCGAAAGCTTTTCGGTACTCATGGACGCGAGTGAGTCGATGCAACTGAATGACGAATTGGCTCAGCCTTATTTCGGCTGCTCTCTCCAGTGAAGCGATATGGGTGTCTTCGTTTTGCAGCACAGCTATCCCGAGTTTTGGGCCCTGTGCGTTGATTAGCACGCCTAGTGCCCGAAAAGTTAAAAAGAGCAGGGTTAGGGTGATCGGCACTTGCCAGATCAGGTGCCAGGTACTGAGCTCGCCGAAGCTTTGGATGTTGAAATACAAGAGTGCGCCCGTCACGAACTGGAGCAGGTAAAAAGTCGGTGCAAAACGCGATGCCGTAAAAACGACAATCGATTTGATCAACCTGACAGGATTTAGCAATACAGTGAAGTGTCGATTAACCGAAGCGAATGAAAACAGTAACGGGTAGGTGAAAAAAGTGAAGATCAGCCGGAGGGGACGTGAAGATTCGTCCCAGCCCGCCGAAGTGAACGCGAAGTAACAGGCGGTCAGTCCCGTGATGGTGAACAGCCTGGAGTCATGGGTTGGAAAGACAAGCTCGCCGGATAGCTTGGGCACATGTTGGAATCCGCGGGATGTGTGATCAACGATCACGAAAACATAGTTAAAGAACAGCGTGATACAGATTAGCCAGAACAGAACGCTGCGAATACCCATGCCGCTTGGCAATGATGCCCAAAGGCCGGCCATAAGGAACATCAATGAATACAGGCCAAGTACCAGGAGGTTTTCAAGAAAGAAAGGGAAGCGAAAAATAGTAAGCTCCTGAAAGTCAGAAGCCGGGCTTGGGTGGCGCCAATCAATCAACTGACCTGTTCCTGATTTCACGCAGGGTTTTTGCATGCGTTTCACGGTCGATCCCGTAGAAGCTGATGCAGGCAATCGCAAGTGTCGTCATCACGATCACAGCCGGGCCAAGTGCCCAGCCGAATCTCAGAACGGATTCGCTCGATACTGTCGCGGGGTCTGCGCCCTGGGGAATGCCAGCGAAATCTATGATCAGGCCCGCGAAAATCGCGCCGGAGCCCCCGATGGCTTTCCCTGCAAATGAAGCAGCTGCATAGTAGATGCCTTCCTGGCGCCTTTTGTACCTGCGTTCATGTTCATCGGTCACGTCGGCAATCATGCTGGAGGTGAGCGGAATGGCAGCGCCAAGGCCGACCCCGGAAATAGTCCCGCAGATAATGTACAGAGGCGCGATGATCGGGTCGCTATTGGGCGGTAGCAAGTCCAGCAACCGGAGAATGATGACAGAGGAAGTGAAGATCGCATACCAGCTATAACCTGCGATATAGAGGTGTTTCTTCTCTTTGAAAATGGTCGAGAGAGGCCGTGTCAACAGCGTCCCGGTGACGACACCGACGACACCGCCGGTAAAAAGGAAGGTCATCTGATTCGATGACAGTTCAAAAAAATAGGTACCGGTATAGATGATGAGTGCCTGAACCATTCCCTGGCTCATGCCGGCGATGATCGAGGCGGCAACGACGGCTGTAAACGAGGGAATCCTGAACGCCTTGAGGAGGTCACCCAGCATTGACCTGGGCGAAAAGCGATCCTCCGCCCCTGGCTGTGGCAGGTTTTTTATCTGGCTGTGGGTTCCGAGGGCGGAAACCCAGACACCGATGACCATGATAAAAAAGCCGGCCATGGCAAATGGTGGGTAGGCATCCGGGTTGAGCTGGCCATTGTCGTACTCTGCCGTTGCGCCAAAAAATATTATCGGTCCGCCAATCAGGACCGCAAACATGCCGAGCAACTGCAATACCATACGGACAGAGGACAAGAGGGTTCGTTCGTCATAGTCACTGGTTAACTCTGCCCCCAGGGACATATGGGGTACTGAGTAAAAAGTCATGAAGGTGCGGGTGGCAATAGAGAAAATGGTCAACCACCAGAAAAGTCCCATCTCAGTTAGGCCGGCGGGGGGTGCAAACAGGAAATAGAAGGATGCGGCAAAAGGAATCGCTGCTGCATACATATAAGGGTGTCGTCTTCCCCAGCGGGATCTTGTTGAATCAGATAGGGCCCCCACCATCGGGTCGCTGATTGCATCCACGATAAGTGCAAGGAAAATTGCTATTCCAGACAGGGTCCCTGAAAGGCCCAGGACCTGGTTGTAGTAGAAGAGAAGAAAAAATCCGAAGGCGGCGGATTTGATACCTTCCGGAAGCTGCCCGATGCCAAAGGCTATTCTTACTCGCCAGGGTACGGGGGTGTGATCAGGCTTCATTCAATCACTTAATCGCACTGGTAGAGAGCCAGACAGTCAATAGGTTTGACATCAGGGCCCATATCGGTGAGTAAGCAATAACTTTATGGTGCTGGCGGAAGTCAGGAATATTCAACTCTAGGATCATTGGGGTAGATCCACTCTTCTCCCATCACCTGCTCAACTCGCAGTTCCGGTGGAATATTTTCGGCGCCAATGACACGATCTGTCTGCTGATTCCAGTGATAGATCCTGGCTTCCTGGTAAGACAGTGGTACACCTTTGAAACCATAGGACTCCATGGATTTCTGAATTGCCTCACCGAATTCGGTATCTTCCAGCAACACGTCATTCAGGCGCTCACCGTCATTCACCGTCCAGTAATCTGGCCGCTCGCCATCGCCCCAGTCAGGCACCATTGTCCAGGTTTCAAACAGCGTCTGGTTGATGCTGATAGGCCAGAATAGCAGCGGTGGTATAGCTCGATGGCTGAGTGGCGACACCCAATTCGGGAAAATGCCATAGGACTGCGTGCAGGTACGCCCGATCTCGCCCACGGTGTCGATTTCAGGCAGTTCCGGCAATACGATGGCGCTATTCTGATTCCCGCCTTTGGGTCTCGGTGCAACCATTCGACCATGCCCATTTGGGTAGAAGGAGTTCACATTGCGGCGGTCATCCAGCACCGGTGCTACTGTGCTGGGGTGGATGCTTTTTACGTGGTAGACCTCGGTGTTGGACTCCATTGCAATCTTCCAGTTACAGTTGAGTACAAACGTGTGTCTTGCCGCCAGTCGAACCTTATCAAACTGAAATTCCGCCCATTCATCGGCGATCGGGCCCAGATAATCGAGCAGGCTGACACAGTTTTCATCGAAGTTCACAAAGATGAAGTTACCGAAACGTTCACAGCGAACAGGGATCAGGCTGCGGCAGGAAAAATCCAGGTCGGTGAAGTCTTCCGGGTCCCGAACCGATATTAGCTCACCCTGGTGGGTATAGGTCCAGCCATGATACTTGCAGCTAAGTCTTGCCTTGCGGCCTGACTTTTCAGTGACTATAGGTGCGCCCCTGTGCCGGCAGGTATTGTAGTGGGCGTAAATTTCGCCATCATCTCCGTGAACGATGATGACTGGTTGGCCAGCATTCTCCCATAGCATGTAGCACCCAGGATCAGGGATCTCGTCTATGTGGGCAGCAAATAACCAGGATTTTCGCCACAGGTGTTGTTTTTCCAGTTCGTAAAAGCGCTGGTCTGTATATCGACCTGCAGGGAGGTCAGGTAAATGGGGGAAACCAACAGGGGGCTCTGTCCTTGCAGCTTCGTACTCCATCAACCGCTTCAGGGTGGTAATTTGTTGTTCATTCATGCCCATGATCAATGCTCCAATTGGCCAGCCATCCCGGTAGACTATCGGCTGGATTTAGAAATTGCAACGTGTTACAAAATTGCCCCGAATTTCTGTCCGAGGGCCGCAATGGCGCGTGTTTTAAGAGCCTCGATTGAGATATAGTCTCATACCGGGCTGACAGATGACAAAGACAAATTAAAGGAGAAGTTCCTTGGCACAAGCAAAGAAGAAAGCCGCAGCAAAAAAAGCCGCAGCGACAAAAACAGCGACTCGATCGACCAAGAAGAGTGTCGTCAAGAAACCTGCTGCTAAAAAAGTAGCGGTGAAATCGACCAAGAAGAGTGTCGTCAAGAAACCTGCTGCTAAAAAAGTAGCGGTGAAATCGACCAAGAAGAGTGTCGTCAAGAAACCTGCTGCTAAAAAAGTAGCGGTGAAATCGACCAAGAAGAGTGTCGTCAAGAAACCTGCTGCTAAAAAAGCAGCCGCGAAAGCCAGAAAGGCCCCTCGAACTGTCGCTAAAAAGGGCGCTTCAAACAAAGGCCCTTCTAACGGGACCCTCAAGGCAATGCATCTGAAGATGCTTCGCATTCGCCGGTTTGAAGAAAGCGCCGGTAAGATGATGGAAGACGGCAAGATTCCGGGAGCGTTGCACCTTTATGTGGGACAGGAAGCTGTAGCCTCGGGTGTTATGCAGCATCTCTCCAACGAGGACTGGATCACCTCCACTCACCGTGGCCATGGCCACCTGGTTGCGAAGGGCGGCGAATTTAAGCCTATGTTTGCGGAACTGTTCGGGCGATCAACCGGCTACTGCAACGGTAAAGGCGGCAGTATGCATATCTCGAATATGGATCTCGGCATGCTGGGTGCTAACGGAATCGTTGGTGGCGGCCCACCCATTGCAATGGGCGCAGCATTTTCGAATCAGTTTAAGGGGAACAAAAACGTTTCGATCGCCTTCTTTGGTGACGGTGCGTCCAACGAAGGCAGTGTCCATGAGGCAGCTAATATGGCAGCGCTCTATAAACTGCCGTGTGTCTTTATTTGTGAAAACAACGGCTACGGTGAATACACGCCGCAGTCAGGCCATCAGGCGATCGTTGATGTTGCCGATCGCGCCTCTGGATATGGTATGCCAGGTGTGGTTTGCGACGGCATGGATGTCATGGCTGTCTATGAAGCAGCCGGTGAAGCCATTGAGCGGGCGCGTAGTGGCGGCGGTCCAACGCTTCTGGAATGTAAAACATATCGTTATTACGATCATGTTGGTGTCAGGGGAATGGGTCTTAACTACCGTTCTGACGAGGAAGTTGAGGCGTGGAAGAAAAAAGATGCCATTAATTCCTTTGAGAAGCGGCTGATCCAACTGGGTGTCGTGAGCAGGAAGCAGCTCGATGGGATTCATGCGGCGGTCGATAAAGATATAGAAGAAGCCATTGAGTTTGCGAACGATTCGCCTTATCCAACACCGGATGAGTTACTCGAAAATGTCTATTACCTGAAGGGAGCATAAGTTATGTCAGAAGCTAAAAAACCGGAACCAAGAGTTCTGCCTTATGTCCTGGCAATTAACGAAGGTATTCGTACAGTGCTGCGTGAGCAAGATGAGGCCTTTATAGCGGGTGAAGACGTTGCGGTCGCGGGAAGTGTCTATGGATACTGCGGCGGTCTGCTTGATGAGTTCGGTCCCGGGCGTGTTATTGATACGCCAATTTCCGAAAAAGGCATTATGGGACTGGGCGTGGGTGCATCAGCCACCGGCTGCCGTCCAATCATTGACTTGATGTTTATGGACTTCCTTGGTGAGTGCATGGACGAAGTTGCTAACCAGATGGCCAAGATGCGATTTATGTTCGGTGGCAAGGCAACATTGCCTGTCACTGTACTGACCATGGGCGGTGCCGGTGGCAGTCTTGCAGCCCAGCACTCTCAGAGCCTTGAAGCCTGGCTTGCTCATTTACCTGGCATGAAGGTTGTTATGCCATCGGATGCTTATGATGCCAAGGGCATGATTATTGCTGCCTGTCGTGATGATAATCCGGTCTTTGTTGTGTTGAACAAAGCATCACTAGCGCTGTCAATGGAAGTGCCTGAGGGTACTTATGAAGTACCCATTGGCGAAGCCGTCGTTCGTAAGCAGGGAACTGATCTCACTATTGTCGCTTTCGGGCGAATGGTACACGAGGCACTTGATGCCGCGGAACAGTTAAAGGATGTTGGCCTCAATGTCGAAGTCATCGACGCGCGAAGTGTTCAGCCTTTCGATACGGCAACTGTCGTCGCTTCCATCAAGAAAACTCACCGTGCACTGATTGTCCATGAAGCAGTCAAATTTGGTGGCATCGGCGCCGAGATCACTGCGCAGATTCAGGAAGAAGCATTTGACTACCTGGATGCGCCGATCATGAGAGTCGCAGCGCCATTCTCGCCAGTACCTTTTAGCCCTGCTCTTGAGAAGCTTTATATTCCGAATGCAGCCGGTATTGTTGCTAAGGTTAAAGAGACGCTTGAGCTGTAAAAGGGTTGCTCGATGACAGTTCAAACAATAGGCATAGTTGCCAACCCTGCTTCTGGTAAAGACGTTCGGCGGTTAGTTGCACGTGCCTCGGTTTTCGATAATCGAGAGAAGTGCGCGATTATCAGGCGGGCGCTGTCCGGAGCGATCAATGCCGGCGGCTATAAGTTTGCCTTCCTTGACGATTCTCACAATATAGCCGGCGGTGCGCTGCTGGAATTGGGTGAAGATTGTGAAGCCGACCGAGTACCCTCGCTGGGGACCTCATCGGTCCTCGATACGATTCAGGGGGCACGCAACCTAAAAGAGATAAAGCCGATTGCCACCTTGATACTCGGTGGTGATGGCACCAGTCGGGCATTTGTTAAAGGTTGGCGGGATTCTGTATTACTACCATTATCTACTGGCACCAACAATGTCTTTCCAAGAATGTCTGAGGCTACCGTTGCTGGGGCTGCCCTGGGCGTGTTGGCCTCCGGCGGTGTCTCTCTTGAAGAGGTGGCGGTGCCGGTGAAAATAATCGATGTGGAGATAGAAGGTGAGAGTCCTGATCTTGCGTTGATTGATGCCGTGGTTACTCGCGACAAGTTTATTGGATCTCGCGCGCTTCTTGATGGCGACATGATCAATAGGATTCTACTGACCCGAGCGGAACCAACGGCGGTTGGCATGACAGCTGTAGGCGGACTTATCCGCCCAACACCTGAAGACGAAGATGCGGGCTTGCATCTGACACTAGGGCGAACTGGCAAGAGTCAGGTTCATGCGCCAATAGCGCCTGGTCTGTATGAAACCCTGAACGTCAAGAAAGTTGAAGTGACGCCATTTGGTAAAGTGATCGAATTCAAAGGGCCCTGTGTCATGGCGTTCGATGGTGAAAGAGAACGTGAAATCCAGGCGGGCCAAAGCGTTCGAATGCGAGTCAGTCGAACCGGACCCAGCGTACTGGATATTGACAAAACAATGCACCTTGCGGCTAGCCGCAGGGTGTTTAACTAAGAACTGAATTTCGGATAGTGATTTATTATTCGATTAACGGGAGCAACTGATGCCTAAAGAGATTTACCTTGTCAAAGTCGGCATGTCCATGACTGAAGGAATGGTGTCCGAATGGTTTATTCAGGATGGCGGCCAGGTCAAGAAAGGCGAGCTGGTCTATGCGCTGGAAACTGAGAAAGTCAACCTGGATGTAGATGCCGATTACAGCGGAACGGTTAAACACCTTGTTGAGATTGGCGTTACTCTGGAGCCCGGCGATGTGGTGGGTTACATCTTTGAGGCTGGGGAAGACATCCCGGATACGCTTGCGGGCGCGCCCGCCACGGCATCTACCGAGACGAAGCGTGAACCCGAACCTACCGCGCTGGAATCTGTAAGTGCACCCGTAGCTGCGTCTGCTCCTGTAGTTTCACGGGACGGACATATTAAATCTTCACCCGCTGCAAGACGGCTGGCCAAAGAGCTTGGTGTTGATTACACCCGAGTTGCAGGGTCAGGACCGGGTGGGCGAATAGTCGAGGCAGATGTTCAGGCGGCCAGTCAGAGTGATGCAGCGGTTCCTGCGGCACCGGCAGAAATAGCAACTGGCCCTGAACCGAAAGCGTCTCCACTGGCCAAACGATTGGCGTCAGAACGAGGTATCGATATTCGGAGCGTTCAAGGTACAGGCCCGGGTGGACGTATTGTCCAGTCAGATATTGAAAATGCTGCCGTCACCGGTGTGAGCCCAGGCGCTGCGGCTGTGTCAGGTCCAAGGGCCGGCGAAAGAGTGCCAGTTAAAGGAATGAGAAAAACCATCGCATCTCGGATGCATCACAGTTTGCAGGAAAGCGCCCAGCTGACGATGGATATGGAAGTCAACATGGATGACGTCGTGAAGATGCGAACTTCACTTGTTGAAGAATGGGCTAATGAAGGCATTAAGCCGACTTATACGGATATCGTGATTAAGGCGGTGGGGAAAGCGCTGCGGATTCACCCGATGATGAACAGCCAGTTTTTAGGTGCAGAAATAGCCTTGATGACAGAAATTAACGTCGGCATGGCGGTAGCGCTGCCGGAAGGGTTGGTCGTCCCAGTGGTACGCAATGTTGATCAGTTACCTATCAAGGAACTGGCGCGAGAAACCTCACGTCTGGCGATTGCTGCAAGGGAAGGTGCTCTGGGGCTTGATGACTACGCCGGGGGCACTTTTACAGTGACAGCTCTTGGTATGTATGGGGTCGACTCGTTCACACCGATCATCAACGAGCCACAGACTGGCATTATGGGTGTTAACCGAATATTCGATGGCGTTGAATGGAACGGTGACAAGCCCGTAAAGACCAAGAAGATGAATCTTTCCCTGACCTGGGACCATCGAGCGGTTGACGGGGCTCCTGCGGCGGAATATCTGGTAGAAGTGCGCAATCTGCTTCAATCGCCGTATCGACTGCTGGTCTAGGAGGCTCTATGTCAGAACATAATGTTGACGTCCTGGTCATTGGCGGTGGCCCTGGAGGGTATACCGCTGCGATTCGGGCATCTCAATTGGGGCTTAGCGTGGGCCTGGCTGAACGTGCGGAGCTCGGCGGTGTTTGCCTGAACTGGGGTTGCATCCCGACCAAGTCACTATTGCATACAGCGGATGTTATGCGGGAAGCAATGACCGCCAATGAATTGGGGCTTGAAATAGACAAACCCAGGTTCAACCTGAAAAAAGTCGTTAAACGATCACGTGATGTGGCTGCTCAACTGAGTGGCGGCGTTTCACACCTGATGCGCAAGAACAAGATTACCGTTTTTGCGGGTGGCGCGATTTTTCAGGACAAGAACACGGTAACTGTTGGGGATGACACAATCATTGCTGACAATATCATCGTTGCGACGGGCGCCCGAGCGAGAAACCTGCCGCATATACAGGCGGACGGGGATCGTATCTGGGATGCACGTAGTGCGATGACGCCGACATTCATGCCGAAAAAACTGCTGATCATTGGCGCCGGTGCCATCGGTGTAGAGTTTGCGAGTTTCTACAATACGCTTGGGGCAAAGGTGACTCTTGTCGAAGTTATGGACCAGATTCTTCCCGCCGAAGACTCAGAGATCGCTGACCTTGCGAAGCAGTCTTTCATCAACCAGGGTATGGAAGTATTGACCGGCACTGGCGTTGACGAGGTTAAGGTCACGGGTAAAAGCTTGACTGCTCTGATCGGCGGTAAGAACCAAAAATTCGATGCAGCCATCCTGTCGGTTGGCGTATCAGGCAACATTGAAGACCTGGGGCTTGAAGCCATTGGCGTTGAGGTAGATCGAGGTTTTATCAGCGTTGATGAGTACCAGCAAACCAGTGTCGATGGCGTATACGCCATTGGTGACGTGGCCGGTGTTCCTTGTCTTGCACACAAGGCCAGTCATGAAGGCATCATTGCCGTTGAAGGTATCGTCGGTGAAATGCCACATCCGCTGAACAAGGAACGAATACCCGGTTGTACTTATAGTCATCCACAGATCGCGAGCATCGGCCTGTCAGAAGTTCAGGCGGGTGAAAGAGGTGGGATAAAAGTTGGACGCTTCCCGCTGCTTGCCAATGGCAAAGCGGTTGCGGTGAATGATACTGAAGGTCTGGTCAAAACCATTTTTGATGCTGCTACGGGCGCGCTACTGGGTGCTCATATGATTGGTCCGGGCGTGACCGAAATGATCCAGGGTTTTGCCGTAGCCATTGGCCTGGAGACGACAGAGTCGGAGTTAATGGAGACCATCTTTCCGCATCCTACGTTGTCAGAAGCCATGCATGAATCTGTACTGTCGGCGTACGGACGGACGATTAATTTCTAGTATGAGCCATTTAAATTAATAACTAACAAGAGCGGATAAGAACAATGACTTTTGCCAAGCCCTATTCAGTCGAACGCCCGGAAGAGATTGCCATTAGTGATCCAGAGAAGGAACTCAAGTGGGCAGAGGTAGATGATGTATTGAATCGTTGTGCCAACGGTTTGCAATCGTTAGACCTGGGGCCTGATGTGCGAATTGCGGTATTTGCTGAAAATGCTGTTGAGACCGCCATGGCGAACCTGGGCGGCCTGGTCGCGGGTGCGTCTGTCGTCCCTGTAAACTTTCACCTGACGGCCGAGGAAGTGAATTATATTCTTGGCGATTCGGGCACGCGTGTTTTGTTTGTCGGGCCAGAAACCTGGGAGCGGGGCGTCGAGGCAGCACAAGGAACCCAGGTTCATACCGTTGTTGCGTGGGGAGCCCCAGAAGGTGCCGCAGTAACACCCTGGCCGGATTGGCTTGCGGGGAGTGAAGCCGGTGAGCCAGACCAGTCTGTTCCACCACTGCCTAACCTACTTTACACTTCGGGAACGACAGGGCGGCCAAAAGGAACAGACCTGCCTCCAACGATGTTTGCTGGAGGTGCGACGGTCGACGAACACCTGGCTAACTTCAAGGCTGGTGTGCTGGAGCGGTCAGGCGGGGTGATTGGTCCTCAATTGGTGGTTGGTCCCATGTATCACACGGGACCGCTTTCCGGAACGCGTCAGCTCATTGCCGGGGTTTCTTCTGTCATCATGGCCAGGTTCAATGCAGAGAGGACGCTTGAAGTCATCCAACAGCACGGCATTTTTTCCTCCATCATGGTGCCTACACACTTTGTGCGCCTGCTGGCGTTGCCGGATGACGTAAAAGCGAAATATGACATTTCATCGATCCGTTCAATCAGCCATACGGGTGCTAAATGCCCGGTTGATGTTAAGCGTGAAATGATCGAGTGGTTTGGTCCTGTGTTTCTGGATGCTTATGGTGCCAGCGAAGTTGGCACCACCTGCATGATTACTTCTGAAGACTGGCTTAGAAATCCGGGTTCTGTGGGTAAGGCAGTACCGCCATTTACCGCGAGAATTTTGGACGATGATAATAATGACTTGCCCGCCAACACTGAGGGTAAGCTCTATTTTGAGGATGCGACTGGCAGGGGTGTGATTTATCACAATGATCCGGAGAAATCCGCGGCAGCGCATATTGCGCCGGGGGTCTTTACCCTGGGTGAAATCGCCTATATGAATGAAGAGGGTTTTGTCTTCATCACAGACCGATTCAGTGACATGGTGGTTTCAGGAGGCGTAAACCTCTATCCGGCGGAACCAGAGCAGGTGCTGATTCATCATCCTGCTGTGCTCGATGTCGCCTGTATTGGTGTGCCGCATAAGGAAATGGGCGAAGAACTCAAAGCCCTGGTGATTCCAAAAGAAGACATGGATTTACCTTCACCAGAGGTCATGATTGCCTGGTGCCGGGAGCGTCTATCGCACTATAAGTGTCCCAGAACACTGGATTTTGTGGACGACCTTGGACGCAACACGATGGGTAAAATTAACAAGCGAAAGCTTCGTGCGCCTTACTGGGAAGGTGTCTCATCCTGATGCTCTCTTGCGGTCCATGTTGTAACAGGGTGTTACGGGTTGAATGACTTGCGGGGATACAGCTTTCTCGCCACCAGCATCAATAGAAACAAGGCCCCATAACACCCGCTTCCAAACAGGAGTATCGTTTTGGTGTCGGTCCATTCCACAATCTGGCTGGTGACGTAGGGGCTGACCGCGGTGCCTACTGTTGCGCCCAGCAATAAGAGTGACACCAGTCGAGTGCCCGGTACTTCCATCATTTCGGTCGCGAACGACAATATTGCTTTCAGCAAGGCGAGGTTAGCGAACCCCCATACCAGCGCCAGGACAACCAGCCATTCAATATCACTGACGTTCCATAATGGCAATGAACCACAGAATGTTGTGGCTGAGGCAATCAGTACCAAGCGTCTCACGCCAACCTTAAGCACCCACCAGGCTACAAAAACCTGCGCGAAAAACATGCCTAGCCAAAATTGCCCGACCAGGCTTCCTGCCTGACCGGGTTGGGCGTCCAGAACAGTGGCGGCATAGTTTGGCAGCCAGAACAGCATTGAGTACTGGCCGAGCGTATACAGGAACAAAGAAATCACGCATAGCCAAACGGAGAGTGGCCAGGGGGAAGGCTTCGCTGCATGTTCTTCGGGCAATGTATTTGGAAACCTGCTGATGGCTGCGAGGATGGCCACTGTGGCAGCAATGAAACCAATTAACTGGTAGGTTGCACTCCAGTTAAATTCTTGGCCGACAAGGTAGGTTGCAGTCCAGGCGATAGCGAATCCTGCGACGCTGAAGGAACCATCAGTGATGACTAGCATAGAGGCCCGTCGATCTTCACTGTATGAATGCGAAATGGTAATCGCGGCCCCTGCCAGCCCGACGCCGCTGCCTACTCCAACGAATGCCAATATATATCGGGCCGATTCAAGTGAATCGACTGTAACAAATGAAAGCAGTACCAGCGCAACCAACCCGTAGATCGCGATGAACAGTTTCCTTAGGCTAATCCAGTCGAAGATAAAAAGCGCAATGACGGCACCGACCAGTATGCCGCCGGTTAACCAGCTGAACTGTTTGGTTACGTCTGTGATGGATTGGCCGAAATGTTCTGCCATGGGGCCCGACAGTATTCCTATCGGTGCAAGCATGGAGGAAAGGACGAAGTACGTAAGGAAAGATACCAGGGTAATGACAACCTGGTTGGATTTGGGTGACATAGCGACTCGAATATGGCGTCAGTAGGTAGTTTGCGTATCGATGCTGCAGCGATAAGCCCGGAGCTTCCCTGTTGGTTCGGGTATCTTAACCCCTTCTGTTTGTTACAACATTACTTCAGGATAGAAATAGGCTAGAGTGATTTAGCGAGTCAGTTCTAATGGGTCAATTCGGTATCTACAGTTTCAGGGGAGCAGAATGAAGAATATTGGCAATACCACGCTAGCGGCGTGGCTCGTCACATTTCTTTTAGGTTATTTTGGGCTTGGCGCATGGCTGTATGAGGCCATGGAAGGCATGGACAGATCTATGGTGCCTTTGGCGCCCTCCATCGCTTTTGCGATTGGCGTGGTCACCAGTATTGTCCTGACGGTGATGTGGGCGCGAAACTTGGGCAGCGATGCACCGGTGGAGGATAAGCCAAGCGGGCGAAGAAAGTTTCTATTGGGCGGAGCCGCTGTTACCGGTGGGGTTCTTGCTGGGACGGCAGCAGTAGTTGCGAAGATGTCACCCTGGTTGCAGTCCACAGTACCAATGATGAATGAAGTCGGCCAGGAAGTATTGACCGCAGAGGTCGCGCACGAGAGCTGGAAAGGATCACGAATCGTCAGTAAGAGGCCACTGGGTTCTACAGGATTCATGGTGTCAGACATTTCGATTGGTACCGGCCGGATCATGCGCCACACCAATCCGGAAGACCTGTTTCGCGAAGCGCTTGACCGGGGTATTAACTATATAGATACGTCACCGGATTATGCCGGTGCCATGTCCGAAACCACGATCGGTAATGTCCTGAAGGACAGAAAGCGCGAAGAACTGTTTGTGGTCACCAAGTGGTGTACCTCAGAGGGACACGTTCGGCAGGGGGCGGCCCCGGAAGACTATATTGCTGCACTTGATGATAGCTTGAGCAGGTTGCAGACAGATTATGTCGACCTTGTTCATGTCCACGCCTGTGACACAGTGGAACGACTGCTGGACCCGAATATGCTCGAAGCCTTCGAGATAGCGAAAGAGCAGGGCAAAGTGCGCTTTCTTGGTGTATCGACACATACACCAAACCTGGAAGAAGTGGCTAACGCCGCGATCGACAGTGGCAAGATTGATGTAATGATGCTGGCCTACCATCATGGCGCCTGGCCCAAGCAGCAGAAAATTATTAAGAGAGCTGCTGAGAAAGGTATTGGCATCGTAGCAATGAAGACCCTGAAGGGCGCCAAACACCGGGGTATGGTTGAGTTCCAGGATGACGCCACGTCTTATACTCAGGCAGCGTTCAAATGGGTCAACTCAGATCCCAATGTGTCCTGCCTGGTGGTTTCGTTCTTTGAAAATGAGCACCTGGATGAATACCTGCATGCGTCTGGCCAGTCATTGACGGAAGCAGATGTTGCTGTACTGGATAAATACGACGACCTGATCGCGGGCACCCATTGTTTCTCCTCCTGCGGTGACTGCCTGAATAGCTGCCCGGAGTCTTTGCCGATCAATGATGTACTGCGTCATCGTATGTATTTCGAAGATTATGGCGACGAGAAAGAAGCGATGTTGCTTTACGCAGCCCTGGATAAACAGGCAGATAAATGTGTCACCTGTTCCGCACCATGCACCGGTGCGTGTCCGGAAGACATCGATATCAAATTCCGTATGGTAGGCGCGCACGAGCGCCTGACCATGATCGCCTGAATGTAAAAGACTAATACCAGAAGGATTGCTGATTCATCCTGATCCGCTTAGGGATTTCCGAATGGAGTCGCTGACTTTCCCTGGCATAACCAAAGACGTGCAGGTGTTGGGTGAAGGGCCAGCCGTTATCGTAATGTCGCAGATATCTGGTATCTATCAGCTGGTCGCTGATTTTGCTCGTCGACTCTGTACCGAAGGCTTTACGGTCTGGATGCCGCATAGGTTTGGTGAGGTTGGCAGGGTTCCCAGCAGAGGATATGCGTTAGTCTTTATGGCGAAAGCCTGCATTTCCAAAGAGTTCTACGCGTTCTCAGCTAATCACCCGAGCCGCCCTCGATGAAATTATTGCCCTCTATAATCTGCGGCGACAGTCAGTCCAATCTCCTGCCAGTATCTGTTACTCCAACAGATAACCTGACATCTGGACCACAGCGCTCGAAAAAGGCACGATATAGTTAGCAGGAAGCGCCTGTAGCGCCGGGCCGGCGCCAAGTGATTCAGATATCTGGACTACAGCTCGCGATAACTTTCGAGAAACAAAGGATAGTAACAAGCAAAATGATTGTAGGAATACACCATGTCGCCCTGGGCGTCAGCGATTTTGAAAAAGCGCTCAGGTTCTACACAGAAGGGCTGGGCTTTGAAGTTGTCCAGGAGAGCGAGTTCGATAGTTCGCCAGAAGTCGATCGTGCGGTTGGATTGCAAAACGCGAAGGCTCGCATGGCGATGTTAAAAGGACCCAATGCTTTTCTTGAACTCTGGCAGTACACAAATCCTGAGCCAAAGGACCTGAGGTCCAGGCCCTGTGATTATGGCTATCCACATTTTGCCCTGCAGGTTGATGACATTCAGGTGGAGTACGATCGACTAAAAACACACGGGATGGAGTTTGTGGGTGAGGTGGTACATTTTGGGGATACGTCGTCGGCTATTTATGGTCGTGACCCCTGTGGCAATGTTATTGAACTCTATGAAATCAAGACACCGGATATTGCACAACTGGAACGTTAGGAAACGATTATGGCAGTAACATTCAACGATAAAGTTGTCCTGGTGACGGGTGGAAGTCGAGGGCTGGGGAATGCATTTTCAAGATGCCTTGCGCAGGCAGGTGCAACCGTCGCGATCAATAGCTCGACGGAAGACGACAGAGGGACGACTCAGGCGATCAATGATGCTGGTGGTCGAGCGATTCACTTCCCGGGCCGTGTTGAAGACAGTGCAGAGCTGGTAGAAAGGGTGGTAGCTGAATGTGGACGCGTTGATGCGATTATCCACAATGCCGGCTTTATCCAGGACAAGACACTGCGGAAAATGCCTGAAGAGCAATGGGACGCAGTGATGGATGTACACCTGAAGACATCCTTTAAACTCGCCCAGGCAGGATGGTCGCATTTCGAGGAGCAGGGCGGTGGCAGAATTGTGTTGATGTCCTCTTCCGCAGGGCTTTATGGAAATTTTGGCCAGGCGAATTACGCGTCTGCGAAAATGGGGATGTATGGCCTGGCTCGCTCAATTGCACAGGAAGGCGCAAAAACTAACATCACCTGTAATTGTGTATCGCCGTTTGGCGCCACGGAGATGAACAGTGCCAACTTCCCTGAAGCACTGAAGACCGCGATCAAGACAGATTATGTTGCACCGCTTGTTGCTTATCTGGCACACGAGGACTGCAAAGAGTCTGGCAGTATGTTTGAGGCTTCGGCCGGGTCCTTCAAAAAACTTCGCTGGGAACGGACGGTGGGACTGAACCTCGATCCAGGAACGGAAGATGTGAGCATTGATGCGGTCGCTGAAAACTGGGACCAGATTGTCGACTTCAGCGAAACGGAACATCCTTCAGGCATGGGCGAAGCGTTGCAGTTGATGTACGCCAGGACGATGACTACGGAATAGCCTTTAGTTCGTTACTTCGGGATAGTGAAGTTAACCTCACCCAGGTCACCGTAATCTGCCCGATAAGTCCCCGGGAGAGCGGCGACCACCGGTCCACATGCCGCGGTCAGGTTTGGCGCTGTAGCGTCTGATGGTGGCGAGAATTTTCATGCGCCAATCTGTTCAGCGATAGTCGTGCGGTGAAGCAGGCGGTCGTAACCATCGTACCCGCCGTTCGCTTTGTGGAGCACTGAGCGGTTGTCCCACATCACCAGCATGTTCTCCTGCCAGTGATGCCTGTAAACAAACTCGTCGCGAGTTTGCCAGTGGTAAACTTCCATCAGCAGGTCGCGGGATTCATCATCGCTCATGCCCTCGATGCCAATGATATAGCCGAAACAGCCAAACAGCCCTTCAGCCCCTGATTCCGGATGATGACGAATGATTGGATGCCTCCGGGTATCATTTGCTTCTTCTGAGACAATAATGCGCATGCTTCGGTCTGCTTCCTGTTCTTCGTTTCCGAAGTATCCGTCCGGTGAGTAACCGGCTCGGGCAGAGTGGATGGCTGTTTTGCCTTCGATTTTCTGCCGAAGCTCTGCGGGCATTTCCGCCAGGGCTTTGTGCTGGTTTATATATTCTGTATCTCCGCCTATTGGGGGAATTTTAATACTGTAGAGGCATGTGCCAGCAGGAGGAACTTCCTGAAAGCTCCAGTCGCTGTGCCAGACCTCTGCGAAGACGGGTGCCTGTTCTTCAGCCTTGCGTCCAACTGCTACCACATGATCCCTGCCGTCTACTGGCGCAATAAAAGGGTCGTACCCGAAGTGCCCGAAATATAGTGAGTATCTTTCGAGATCATCATCGGAAAGCGCCTGGTCTGGAAAGATCAGAACATGGCTGCGCAACCATTCTTGTCTGAGCGCCGCAACCTGTGAACTATCGAGTTGTTTTGTGAGGTCGAGTCCTTCGACAATAGCACCGCAGGGTGCGTCGCATTGAGTCACGCTAAAGGTCATCGAAGATCCGCCTGATTGTTAGTTACGCTATTGTCATTTATTTTTAGTGGAAACAAAAACGCCCTCATATAGAGGGCGTTTTATAGTGGCTTCCGAATGAATCTCAGATAACTTTAGGTACTCAGGATCGTGACACCTGAGATACCCGGGGCGCCATACACATGCGTGTAGGCAACTTTAGGATCGTTTGGAACCTGCCGTTTACCTGCATCGCCCCGAAGCTGAAGCACATTTTCGTAGACCTGGCGTAAACCGGATGCGCCTACTGGTTCGCCGTTTGCGAGACAGCCACCGTCGGTATTGACCGGTAGGCGACCTGTAATTTCAGTATCACCGTTCGCCAACATGGCTTCCTGTTCGCCATGCTCACAGAAGCCGTTTTCGGCCATGTGCATGATTTCTGCACCTGACTCGGTATCCTGTAACTGTGCAACATCAATGTCCTTGGGACCAACACCTGCCGCTTCGAAGGCTTTCTGCGATGCGTCTACCGTCGGGCCATCTGCGTAATCAAGCGCCAGGGATGGAGCAAGTACTTCAAAACTTCCATATCGGCGTGATCGCACAACAGCTGACTTCAGGAAGATCGGGTTTTTGGTGTACTTGTGTGCCTTGTCCGCTCTGGCAAGGATCAGTGCGACTCCGCCTTCCCCCGGTGAGCAGAACATGTACTGGGTCAACGGGTAAGACAGCATGGCTGACTGCAGCACTTCTTTTTCAGATAATGCCTGTCTGCGCCATGCATTCTCGTTCATGGAGCCATTACGAAAAGCCTTGGCAGAAACACGCGCCAGAGCATCCTGGGTAATACCGTAATCTTCCATATAGCGATTGATCTTCATGCCGAAGAACTGCGTGGTCAGCGCCATACCACTGCCGCCGTACCAATCCCGCTCCCCGGACTTACCGGTGTTAACCCTGAAGGCTCCTCGTTCATGTTTGTCGAAGCCGATCGCCAGGCCTAGATCGAAGGCGCCTGATTTAATAGTGTTATAGGCAGAAATTAATGCGGAACCACCCGTTGCACAACCGTTCACGACATTAATGAACTGCAAGCCGGTCAATCCCATCTGGGAAACCATTGAGTCTGGATTGCCTGCGGCCACACTGCCTCCGAAGGCAAATTCCAGATCGGCCCACTTGACGTTGGCATCTGCACAAGCAGTGCGAATCGCAGCTGCGCCCTGTTCCATTCCACTGACGCCTTCGTGGCGGCCAAAGGGATGCATTCCAATTCCAACAATTGCTACATCATCACTCATAATGTTTTCTCCTGACTAATCTAGACGGGTGCGAAGGCGAAGGTGATCAGGTCGTTACCCTCTTCGTCTTTGCCGATTTTTTCGCCAACCAGTTCCATTTCCATGCCTGACTTAAGCGCTGTGGGATCTGCAACAGTTAACCGTGATTCTACTTTTAATTCCCCTGGGAGTTCTACATAACCGACGCCGTAGGGTTCGAACTTGCTGGGATCTGTTTCACCGAGGTAGGGTGGTGCTTTGGGGGGGAATCCCTGGATGGTCCACGCCCACAGGGTTCCTTTGGTGCCTAGATGGACCTCTTCGACGTCGTCAGAAGTACATTTTGGGCATCCCTTTTGCATGGGGAACACATGATTGTCGCAGTTTTTGCAGCGCATGCCCTTGAGTCGTGGGCCTTCCGGTGTCAGGTCCATCACATTTTCGTTGATTGAAAGTTCTGCCATCTAGGTCTCCTGGCGATTACCAAATTAAACATGCTTGAAAGGCGAGAAAAGGTACCAGCTTTTTGTAGTGCGCGCCAGTTTTAAACGGACCGGAGGAATTTCCCACCGTCCCCTTTAAGACATCAGTCGAACTTGTTGGATTCCTTCTTTTTTGCCTGCTTTTTAATTTTCTCGCCGCCTTCTGGTTCGACAGCCGATTCGTGGATCAGGCGCTCGTGGGCATGTCCCATGTGCTGCAGTGACATGGCGGCCTGCAGAGAGGGCCACAGGCCTTGTGCGTCCTGCATCTGGTTCACGGATTGCTTGGCTAGTTTCAGGCCAAGCATTGGCTGCCGGGCAATATGTTTAGCCATCTTCATCGTGAATTCCTTCAGCTCTTCTCTGGATACCACATGATTAACCATGCCCAGTGTTTTACATTCTTCTGCTGTGAGGGCCTCCCCGGTGAACAACATTTCCTTAGCTTTTCGGACGCCTACTTCCCACGGATGTCCAAAATACTCGACTCCGTTTACACCGAACGCCACCACAGGGTCAGAAAAACGTGCATCGTCGCTCGCGATGATAATATCGAACGGCCAGACCAGCATCAGGCCACCAGCGATGACCCGGCCCTGAACCTCGACCATCGTGGGCTTGGGTATATTCCTCCAGCGCCAGCAGAGGCCGAGATAGAGTTCTTCCTCAAATGCCCAATGTCCCTCGATCCCCGGTTGGCCAAAGCCGGCCCAGGTCCCAACGGGGTTGCGGGTTAGCGGCTCGCGGTCTCTCATATCGTGGCCAGAAGAAAAATCGGGGCCATCAGCGGCGAGAACGATCACCTTACACTCGACGTCATGTGATGCCATATCGAGTGCGTCATTCAGCTCATACAGCATGGACTTGTTCTGTGCGTTACGTTTTTCCGGACGGGCGAGCACTATCCGTGCAACACCATCTTCTATGCCTTCAAAGCGAATAAACTGGAACTTTTCAGCCATATTGGTTCCCCATGAAAAATTGGTACGTTCACTGTATGGGCTGTACCGGAAATATACAAATTTCTAGGGTGGTGGAGACAGTCACTTATGTGGTTGTATTGAACCTGTAAATTTTCCCTGGGGAATGGTTCTTATGATAGATGTCACAGAGGCGGCTGGTGGCAATGAAGCGCTGGTTTTAAAGCTGGTCAGGGCAATGGAAACCGGTAATTTACCTGAAGTCATTAAGGCGGTGTGTACGGAGGGGTTTCTCTGGGCTAATAGCGGTCTTGCTGTGATAAATGGTCAGGGGGAGCTCTTCGAGCAGATGGCGCGTGGTGGATTCGCCGGTCAGATCCCGATTCTCAAAACCATGACGCACTTCAGTGCCGAACTGATTCACATCGCCAGTAAGGGTGATATCGTTTTTACCGAACGGGTGGATCATCACTGGGACGAACAGGGTCGCGACTTGATGACACCACATATCTGTGGGGTTGCGGAAATACGCGAGGGCAGAATTTCTGCATTCCGTGATTTCTATGATGTCGTCTGTTATCGCCAGACTGCCACTAAACCCCAGGAGGGTTTCGACCTCGCTTCTTTCAGAGAGGCCCAATTAAAAGGGGAAAAATAGAAACAGTGGCTGAACCGAATACACTGTTTGTTATTACTGATCAGCACAGTGCAGATGGCGACTTCCTGAACGTTCGGCGCGAGTGATGTGTTGAACCGGATCGCTTCGCCAGCCCCCTGGATTGCCTGGCCGACACAGGGTGCGCGCACCCTGGCTCCAAAAGGACCAATCATCCCTATACCTGGTCGGCCCTTCCCTCTTGGACCGCTTTCGATTGCTTCAAGCACCGGTCGTTGCTCATCGTTCAGTTCGTCTCGCTCAATCGGTGATAATCGCATTCTGTTTCTCCTGGTGGTTATCCTGATCTGGTCGGGCAGTTATACATTGAGTTGGTGTACAGTACGAGGGCTCCAGCGAAGGGGCCGAATGACCAGAGCGGTTTCTATGAAGATAGCTATCAGTCAGAAGGTGTCATGAGCATAAGAATGCCCAGGGTGTTGGGCGTTGACTACCAGCCCTGCGCTGGAACACACTTCGGTAACACAGCGGGGTCGGGCAGGTCCCAGTTCGAAACATTGAGATCAAGGGCAAGCAAAATAGATGTGTCCGTAGCGTATTGGAGGACTAATGGCCTTACCTGAATTTCCACAAGGCTTTACAGCAGAGTATCTGACAAAATCCCTGGGGGGGAAGTTTCTTCCCGAAGGGACTAGCGTTTCGAAAGTTTCTCGATCCCCATTGGGCGAGGGGACTGGCATGATGGCGGACATTGCGAAGCTTGACCTTTCCTATGAGGGGAACAGCGAGGGTTTGCCACATAGCGTTATAGCCAAATATGCGTCCGAGAACCCAACTAACCGCCAGGTTGCGATGTTGTACAACCTGTACGAGCGGGAGACTCGGTTCTCCGAAGAGTTGGACCCATTGACCGAAGCGCGTTGTCCTGAGTTTTACTTCACCGGTCTTGAAAACGAAAATTTTGTCATCCTGATGGAGGACATGACTGACTATGAGGTCGGTAGCCAGTCGGTGGGCGCTACCCTGGCTCAAACTGAATTGGCGATAGATGAACTGGCGAAACTACACGCATCTTTCTGGGAGAGAGTTGATCACCTTGAATGGGTTCCGGGCATTGCAGAGAGCTACCATGCGGACAACATGAATAACCTCGCCAACTCAGGTTGGGACACGATGGTTGAGACGTTTGGTGATTTCATCCCGGAGCATATTCGAGCGCAGCGCGACCGATTTCTCGCGGCCATACCAGCGCTTCAGGCTGAGCGAATGAGTGCACCTATTACGCTCTGTCATGGTGATTTTCGAATGGAGAATCTGCTCTATGGCATTCAGCCGGAACATCACCCGGTGGCTGTGATTGACTGGCAGGGACCACTGAAGGCGCGGGGGATGTTCGACGTTGCATTGTTCCTTGGGCAAAGTACCAGGGTGGAAGTCAGGCAATCGCAGCAAAAGCAGATGTTGGAGAGATACCTTGATGGCCTTGTTAAGCGGGGAGTTTCCGGGTTGAGCTTCGACGACCTGTGGAAAGACTATCAAAGCTGCATGTTGTATGACTGGGTTTATACGGCGGTTGTTGCCGGTACTTTGGATAGTACTAACGAAGCAGGTTTTGCATGGATGTCACAAATGATAGCCAGGCAAGTTGCTGCCAGTGATGACCTTGATGTATTTAGTTTGCTAGGATAATTCCGTTACCCTTGGCGCGACCGACCTGGTTGTTTCGCTAGACACCCATCTGTCTAGTGTTCTGTCACTGAACTTTGAACTCATCAGGTCACTAGGCAAATATATTTGGAGAGTATATGAAAGTTGAAGAGCATGCCGTGGTGTTGATCCACTATGTGCTGACCAATAACGATAAAGAAGTGCTGGATTCCTCAGAGGGACAGGACCCCCTTGCCTACCTGCATGGCACTGGCCATTTAATTCCAGGCCTGGAAGCCCAGTTACTGGGTAAGGAAGCAGGTGACAAGCTGAATGTGACAGTTCAGCCGGATGATGGCTACGGTGAGTTCAATGAAGAACTGGTGCAAACAGTCCCTGGTGATGTATTCGAGGGTGTCGAATCAATTGAGCCGGGTATGCAGTTTCAGACCTCTAATGAAGACGGCTCCGGTGGGGAGACTATTACCGTGGTCAGTGTCGAAAACGATGAGGTCACTATTGACGGCAACCATCCACTAGCAGGTGTGACCCTTCACTTCGCTGTCGATATCATTGAAGTTCGAGAGGCTACCGCTGAAGAACTCGAGCATGGCCATGTTCACTAGGCCGCGTTGGCTTAGGATGGATATTCTTGCCCGCTGGTCCTGTGCAGACTAGTCGGCCAGCCTGACAACAATCCCGGCGTTGGCAATGACAATCGCGTCCTTGCCATCGTCCCCGGGGATCTCTAGTCCGCCTTTCTGGACCGTGATGTTAACCGTGCCGTACGGTAATGCCGCTGCAACCCTATCTGCATCTACCTTGTCTGGTTCCGGTACACCGATCAGCAGATCAATGAACATGTCGTCGGCGGTTTTCTCAAGGGGTGCAAAAAAGTGAAGGCTGGAATGATGGATTGCATCGAACACGGCTCGTTCGGCAGCCTGGGTATAGTCCCGGCCATGCACATCGGTGCCCATGCCCATTTCAGTAACGTATCTCGTCTTCATCTGTAAACTCTACTATTCTTGGTTGTTTCTAACCCTAATGCAGCAACCTGCAAGGAGTAAAGGCAATGAAGATTGGTGCAGTATTTCCCCACCTGGAGATTGGTCATGACCCGGTAGTTGTTCGGGACTGGGCACAGGCGGCAGAAGAAATTGGTTACTCCCATTTGCTGGTGTACGACCATGTAATAGGTGCGGTGCATGAAGGGCGGGAACCCAAACTCTGGGGACCTTATACAGAAGAATCATCTTTTCATGAGCTCTTTGTCTTGTTGGGTTTTTTTGCGGCCTGTACGCAGCGGGTAGGTCTCGCGAGCGGCGTATTGATCCTCCCTCAGCGTCAAACTGTGCTGGTTGCCAAACAGGCGGTGGAAGTCGACATTCTTTCGGGCGGCCGGCTGCGACTTGGTGTCGGTACTGGTTGGAATTATGTCGAATACGATTCTCTTGGTGAGAACTTTACCAATCGTGGTCGTCGGCAGGTCGAACAGGTCGAGTTGTTGAGAAAGCTCTGGCGGGAACCCGTCGTTAGTTATGAAGGTGAATATCACCAAGTGGAGCGGGCAGGGCTGAAGCCATTACCCGGCAGGCAGATTCCAATCTGGTTCGGTGGATTTTCCGATGTGGTGTTCAAGCGAGCTGCGGAGATTGGTGACGGATTCATCCTCGGTAGCGGCCAGAAAGAAAACCTCGAGGCGATGAATTTACTGCAGGGCCACCTGGAGGCTAACGGACGAAACATTGATGAATTTGGTGTTGAAGCCCTTCTTAACTACCAATCCGGGCCTGATAAATGGGCGGAGGAAGTCCAGGCCTGGCAGGATAATGGTGCCGAGTATGTTTCAATGCGGGGTATGGCCCTGCGAGGTCAGGGCGAAGGCTTGAAGTCCCCCCAGGAGCACATCGATATCCTCTCAACCTACTGGAAGGTCGTCGGCGAACTCTCGGATTAAAACGAGGGTAAAGGGGATGGAGGAGATTAGTCATATTAGTGTAATTCCCTCCATCCCCTTTAAAGAGTGACCCCGGACTTCAGTCACAATGTCCTCAGACTTCGACTTTAGATACCGGCGGCGGGGTGGGTTGTGCCAGTTTTGGTATTCGGCGAAACAGATTGCCTAGATCATCCAGGATCAGATATCCGGAGGGTACGACCAGCAAGGTCACCACCGTGGCAAACATGACCCCAAATGCGAGCGAAACTGCCATGGGGACAAGAAACTGGGCGCCGACACTCTTGTTGAACATCAATGGAGCAAGGCCTACAAACGTGGTGAGGGATGTCAGCACAATCGGGCGGCAACGTGAAACTGAAGCGTGCAGCACCGAGTCACGAACACTTTCGCCGATCGAACGACGATAATTTACGCTATGGATCAGCACCAGGCTTGAGTTCACCACCACACCCGTTGCCGCAATAAAACCCAGGCCAGACATCATTGCCAGGCCGGAGACAAAACCAAATGTTTTCATGATCAGGTGCCCCCAGATTGTACCCATAAAGGCAAATGGGATTACGCTCATTATTATTAGCGGTTGTAGATAGGAGCGAAGTGGAATCGCAAGCAACGAGAAGATGACGAATAGCGCCATGGCGAAAAGTGGTACCAGGCTCGATAAGGTATCCGATTGCTCCGCCTGGGCACCTTCCATGCTGTAAGATACGCGTGGATACGGCGCCAGGATTTCCTGAATGGATCCCGCCCTGAGATTGGCCAATACCTCATTGGCCGTAACCTGCGTCCGGTCGACATCAGCGATCACGTTCACAACTCGGCGGTTATCTGCGCGACGTATGGTGGAAAATCCTCTGCCCAGGTCTGCCTTTGCCACTGTCGCAAATGGAACTTCTGAGCCATCCGGTGTCCGGATTCTCATTGAGTCCAGGGACCCAAGAGAGCGCCTTTCCTTTTCCGTGTAGCGCACCATCACGCGCACATCGTCCCGTCCGCGTTGAATCCTTTGTGCTTCTTCACCGTAGAAAGCCTGCCGAACCTGCACAGCCAGACTGCCCAGCGTCAATCCGAGTGCTTCGCCGGAAGGGAGGATGGAAAGCTTCATCTCCTGTTTACCTGAGCGGAACGAATCTGTGATGTCGATCACGCCTGGGTACTCACCGAGCTTGTATCGTAGCTTCTCTGCGATAATCCTGAGTTCCTCAACATTGTCCCCTTCGAGTTGAATATCGATGGCATTACCGGCAGTAATAAATGAATAATGGAACTTCAGTTCGACCGCCTCTGCAATGGAACCAGTCGACCGTCGCCACATGTCTGCAATCTCACGTGTCGACAATGTTCTTGTTTCTGAGGGTGTCAGTTGGAGGATAACTTCTCCTATATGACCTTTGGAGGTAAGAGCTGGACTACTACTCGTGGTTGGTGGACCGTTGCCGGCTGAAGGGTGATCGCCTACTGCAGACAGAATTTGTCTGACAGGTGGAGCTTCAGCGTATTCAACGTTCAACCGTGATTTTAAGTTCTCTGCGGATTGCCCGATTTTGAGCACGGCATCGGCAGTGTTGAACGCGCTGGTGCCAAGCGGCATCGTCAGGCTGGCGATCACCTGATCTGAGGAGAGCGGTGGAAAGAACGAAAAAGGCAGGCGACCACTCGCAACGATGCCAAAGGCAGATAAAAGTGCCGCAAATGCGAGGGCGACGGTAATGTACCGGGCCCTTAGAGCTACTTCTGCCGCAGCTCTAAACTGATTATCGATAAAACTTTCCAGTCCATCAGCGAAGAACTGCTGGAATCGCATAATCCTTGTAGCAATCGGTTCAAAATACCCGGCCGCATGTATGGCAAACAAAACCGAAGCAACACCAACTGCAAGAGCGATATAGGATCGCAGATCCCAGGTAATTGCGAGCAGCAATACTGCTACAAACGGTACGAGTATCAGGCCGACTTCACCCGCATTGGTACTGACCTTGCTGTGACCAAGGTGTGCTGGCAGCACCAGTTGCGATTCGATTAAGGAAAACATCAGGCAACACATGACGGTTGTGGCGATCACACCCATGATTTGGCCCATAGTGCCAACGCCAAACAACAATGGCATAAAGACGGCTACTGTCGTTAATACGCCGAACGTAACGGGAATGGTGACACGTTGGGCACCTTCAATGGCACCGGTGAGTTGGCTGACCCCTTCCTGATGCCGCGAGTGAATGCTTTCTCCGACGACGATGGCGTCATCTACCAAGACGCCTAGCACCAGGATTAAACCAAACAATGTAATAACGTTGATGGATAGGCCAATGGCGTTGATCAGGAAGAGTGCACCCATGAAAGCAACCGGCACACCAAGACTGACCCAGAACGCCAGTCGCGGACGAAGGAAAAGCGACAGGACAATTAGCACCATGAGAAACCCCTGGCGCCCGCTTTTTAGCAATATATCCAGACGATCCGTCAGTATTAGAGAACCGTCATTCCAGATAGTGAGGTCCACGCCCTCGGGTAGTCGATGCCGTGCGTCTTTGATGTACTGCTTGGCGGCGCCGCTGATTGTCTCGAGATCCTGTTCGCCGATTCTCGCTACTCGAATCATCGCTGCCGGCTTGCCATTGAAACGCAGAGATTGATCGGTATCTGCGTATCCATCAATAACAGTTGCAACATCCTTTAGCAGAACTCTCGTACCGTCTGCGCGCCTGGTGACTACAAGGTCCTCGAACTCGTGCCCCGAATAGGCCTGACCTTTTGTACGCAAAAGGATTTCACCGGCATTGGTTTTGATAGACCCGCCGGGCAGGTCGAGTGAGCCCGAGCGAACCGCGCCTGCTACCTGGTCGAACGTAAGGTTGTATTTTCGAAGGGAAGCCTCTGATACTTCGATTGAAATTTCGTACGGTCGGGTGTTGGCCACTGTGACCTGAGTAACATCTGGCAGTTGTGCTATGTCATCGCGCACCTGCTGGCCGAGTTGTTTCAATGTTCGCTCATCTTCAGGGCCGGTGATGGCGATATCGAGGACGTTCCTCACTGGCTCGACTAGATTGATGATCGGCTTCTCGGTTTCCTCGGGGAAGGTGTCGATAGCATCTACACGATTTTTTACATCGTCGAGAGCCTTGGACTCATCAGCGCTCTCGTACAATTCAACAGATACAGAACACAGGCCTTCGTTAGCGTTGGATCGAATTTGTTTAACACCTTCAATACCTTCCAGAGCTTCTTCAATTCGGATACATACGCCATCTTCGACTTCTTCAGGTGCGGCACCAAGATACGGAACGCTGATGCTGATGACGGGAATACTAATATCCGGAAATGATTTTCTCGGCATGTTCGGTAGCGTCACTAGTCCAGCGAGAATGATCAATCCCATGAGAAGGTTTGCCGCGACGTGGTTGTTCGCGAACCACGCAATAATGGGTTTCATGAGGGCAACACACCTGTTTCTGTCACGGGTTCTACCAACATCCCCTCAACTGCGTTGCTAATCGTCGACAGGCATATAGTCTCGCCAGATTTGAAACCGCTCGTGATGTAAACGTCTTCTTCCACTGTACGCAGGATATTCACGTCTCTAAACTGCAGCCTGTACTCGCTGCTTAGAACATAAATCTGTTCATTGGCCTGCAGTGCTGATCTGGGCACTATGTAAACGTTGTCCACGGTGTTGCCTATAATTTCAGCTTCAACAAACAAACCAATGGCCAGTGGCGGTCGGTTCCCCGAACGTTCATAGGGTGCCTCAACCTGCGCGACTACGTTGATCATGCGGGTTTTGGGATCGAGTTCTCCCTCTGTCCTGACAATTTTACCTTCCCAGGTATGGTTTGCTCCAGCAAATCGGGCTCGCAGTATTGCCGTGGGTTGATTTGGAGACTCCTGTCCCGCAAGGGGCAGATCCAGATGGGCGAGCTCTTCATCATGCAGTGGTAATCGCACTTCGGCGAAATCAGTGGCATACAGGCTCGCTATTGGTGCGCCTCGATTCACAAACTGACCAAAGTCCACGCGCTTAGATCGGACCCTGCCGTCGTAAGGTGCCTTGATCTTCGTTCTGGAAATGTCACGTTCTGCGCGGGATAGTCTGGCCGCCGCTTCACGAATTGACGCCTGTCCGAATCTCAACCGGTTGAGCGCATCATCCTGTTGTGACTGGCTGGCCGATTGTTGCTTTGCAAGGTCCAATAGTCGTTCGTGGGCTTTCTTCGCGTTGGAAAGTTCGCTCTTGGCTGCGGCGAGGGATGCCCTCGCCTGTTCCAGTGCGACTTCATAGTCCAGGGGGTCGATCTCCAGGAGTATTTCTCCTTTTCGGATAAATCCACCACTCACCATCGATGGTGAGATTTTGATGACTCGCCCGGAGACTTCAGGAATAAGCTCGCTTTCGGTCCTGGGCAGAACAGATCCATACGTCAGAACGGAAAGTTGCACAGTTTCACTCGTTGCGATCCAGGTGCGTACCAGGGGTGCGGTACTGGCGGGAGGTTTCTGGTCCATTGTTGGACCGGTCTTGATAATGATCCCCATCGTGATGAAACCCGCAAAAAGAATGCCGATTGGTAGTAAGCGCTTAATCATGTGGTTGCCTTTCATTGGATTGTGCTAATCCAGCTTCAGCGTAATCGATCATCCGGTCGATGCCGGAAATGAAGGTAGAACGGCTAGATTCAGTTCCAAGTGGCGCATTGAACTGAATTAAGTGGAGCATGGATCCGACCATGAAATGGAACCTCCAGCTCAGTTCCTCGGCGGGTACATCAGGAAATACCGCTGCGATCGCCAGCTGGTAGCGCGCAGCAATTTCGCCAAATTCCTGTTCCACGATCGGTTTTGTCAACGATTCTGGTTCGGCATAAATTCGTCCGATCAGGGCAGGTACCTGATGGCTTTTGTATACTGCTTTTACTAACGGGCTGAAAAAAGTTTCCAGCACCGATCTGATAGTCAGTGGGCGCTCACTCTCTGTTAGCTGCCGTAGTAGAAAGAGCCTTTCCTTGTTGATCGGTTGAACACAACGATGGCAAACCGAGGCGAATAGACCCTTTTTGGACCCAAAATGATAGTTAGTGGCCGCAAGATTAACCCCTGCTCTCGCGGCAATTGCCCGCAAAGAGGTACCTGCATAACCTTGTTCTACAAACAGATACTCGGCCGCATCCAGGATTTTTCCCTGGGTATCGGGTGCAGATCTGTCTGTAGCATGGTCTGCCATCATCTAAAACAAACGATCGTTTGAATCGCACAATGTATAGGGTGACAACATCTGATGCAAGGTTTTTATCGGGACAGGAGGTATGTGCTTAAGCCCCCACTGTGTGGCGCGGTCGAACAGCAATTACCTGATATGGTGTTGATTGTACGCTGAAGCTGGAGAAATAGATGAGTAAGAAGCAACTGGTTCTTGTGTTGACAGAACCGACCGAGGGAGAGGCAGACGAATTTAACCGGTACTATGAAAACCTGCATCTTGATGAGGTCTTGCAAACAACCGGATGGAAGACGGCGCAACGCTACCAATTAGTCGAGCAGGCAGGTCAGGAATGCCCACTGCCTTACCTGGCTATTTATGAGGCGGAATCTGTTGAGGGGGAATCTGCTATCGCCAGGATGAATGAAACTCGTTCGCTGCGTCAGCAAAGTGATGCGCTAAACAGGCGAACTGCAGGCGCGTGGGTATTCGAAGCCATTGGTCCGGAACATAAAAAGGAGAGTTGAATGTCAAATATGAAGAATGGTCGATGGCTGGTGAAGTCCTACCCGGAAGATGAGGTGAGTGTTGATAATTTCGAGCTTGTCTATGCGGAGGTTCCTGAGCCAGGTGAGGGTGAGGTTCTTATCCAGACGACGTCTCTGGTCATGTCTCCGCCACTTCGGATGGCGATCGGTACCGGAGGGATCACGGGAAACCGTGTGAAGATTGGGGCCATGATGAGGGGTTCGGGGCAGGGTGTTGTGGTGAAATCCCGACATCCCGATTTTACAGAAGGTGATCTGGTCGCCGGCGCTATGGGTTGGCAGGAATATGCCGTAACTGATGGTGAGCGACCCTTCCCGCTGGAAAAAATCTCCCCCAGGGCCGGGCAACCGATTAGCGCTAACCTGCATGTCATGGGTGCTAGTGGTGCGACCGCTTATGTTGGCCTTTACGACATTGCAAAACCTAAAGTGGGCGATGTCATATTGGTGTCCGCGGCCGCAGGTAGCGTTGGCGCACTGGTGTGCCAACTGGGTAAGTTTTCGGGTTGTCGTGTAATAGGAATTGCCGGCAACGAAAAAAAATGTCGTTGGCTGAAAGATGACCTTGGCCTGAGCGAAGTGATCAACTACAAAACCGAGGATGTGGCAGAACGGCTACGGGAGGTTTGCCCCAACGGCGTCGATATCTATTTTGACAATGTCGGTGGTGAAATTTTGGATACCGCATTGGGGCAGATCGCCCATGGGGCAAGGATAGTGTTGTGTGGTGCTACATCCCAATATGAAGGTGACGCGAACTGGTATGGGCCGAGTAATTATTTCAACCTGGTGTACAAGGAAGCAACCATGCAGGGGTTTTATATCTTCAGCTATGCGCATCGATTCAAGGAAGCCCATCGACGACTGGGTGCGCTGCTCGCCAACGGTAACCTTGTATACAATGAGGATGTCCTCGAGGGCGTTGAACAGCTGCCAGCGGGGCTTATGAGGGTGTTATCGGGCGAAAATTTCGGCACCCAGTTAGTCAGGCTTTCCTGATCATCTCCCCGAGGCCTTGTCCCGGGACAATTTCCTGAGAGAATGCCTCCCCCCAAGGCAATGCCTTAAGACTATAGCCTAAGCCAGGAGAGCTGGCGCCAGCGCATCATGTGATCCTGCCGCAAACTCCGTTAACTGGACTCGACTGACCCCAAGGTCGTTTAATGATTCCAGGGCGAAAGCCACATCGGCGGGGTGACCCATAAAGTTTCCCAGGAAACCATTACCCATCATAGCCTTCATGCCATTAACGGCATTGTTGTCGCCGGCTGCTGTCAGGATAAAAATGCCGATAGGGATATCGTTATTGATTTTTCGTACACGCTCGATGTTTCGCTTCACCTCGTCTTTCGTGACGGTTGCCATGATCCCAAGGTCAATAGCACCTCCTCTGGTAGAGCGAGCACTAGCCTTGACTTCGATTCGATCAACCAGTGGCGTTATTTCGCGAATGCCCCTTGGGCCACCAGCAGAACCGACCAGTACTGGCGGGTTCTCTAGTCTGGGGCCAACAAAGTTGTCTCCTGAAATATCGATCTGGTAGTAGTCACCGGAAAACTGACATTGGTTGGTCTTGATAATCTGGCCCGCGATGTTCATTGCTTCTATATACCGACCAATCCGTTCTGCCGGCTCGGGATAGGGTATGCCAATGGCCTTCATCTCTGCTTCTGCCCAACCGGCCCCGAGCCCGGCTTCAAATCTCCCCTGGGCAGCCTGTTGCACAGACAACGCACCCTGGGCGAACTCAACCGGAGATCTGAACAGATTGTTGCAAAATGAACTGGTGATTTTTATCTTACTCGTGCTGCAGGCCATCTGTGTTGCCGCGACGAACACGTGGGGATAAGGATGATCTGTTACCCAAAAGTGGTCAGATGCGCAGACGCCGTGCCAGCCTGCATCTTCCATCTCTCTTGCCCAGGTACCAGGTTCGTTAAAATGGCTACCGGGCATGTTGACGAAATATTCCAAGTGAAACTCCTGATTTGCCCCATTGGTGTAGTTAAAGGATGATGTTACAACTTTTTGTCACGAAACAGTTTCTATGTTGGTTCCAACGATTGATCTGAAAGCAGCCGAAAAAGATGTCACCGCCCTCGTGCCTTTGGATGCAGCCTGCCGGGACCACGGGTTTTTCCTGTTGCGTAATCACGGCATGGATGCAGCAATTGAACAGATGTGGCGAGCTGCATCGGGTTTCTTCGACCAGCCTTCAGAGGCTAAACGGGAGGTATTGCGCACAGAAAGTATTCCGCTAGGGTATTTCGATCGGGAACTGACCAAACGTCAGCGTGACCTGAAGGAAGTGTTTGATTACATGCAGCCACGTGCTGATGGGTCAGACCTTAATCAATGGCCCGCTGACCAACCCGGGTTTTATCACGCGATGAATCGGTTTTTTACCGAGGCAAGTTCTGTCGCAGAGCGAACCCTTAATCTTGTCTATCGTGCGCTTGCCGGCGATGGAATCAGTCGTCTGTCAATGCCGGAAGGTGATCCCAGAACCAGCACCGTTCGGCTTAACTATTACCCGGTTGATGACCCTCTGTCAGATGATGAAAAGTCAGCAGTGGCTGGTCTTGGAGATATGGCCCTGCATCATCACACAGACCCCGGGGTATTAACGTTACTGCTGCAGGACATGACGGGTGGGCTTCAGACGCTTTCTAAACAAGATGGCTGGATCGATGTGACGCCAGAAGAAAGTACGATCGTGGTCAACCTGGGGGATTCGCTACAGGTCTGGAGTAATGATAACTACCGAGCAGCGGTTCATCGAGTGGTGCCGATGGCAACGCTGAAAAATGGCAGCGGCGGGCGGTTCAGTACGCCCTACTTTTACAATCCCAAAGGTGATGCGGTTCTCGAACCGTTAAGTGAGTTGTCGGGTGATGCGCCCCTGTATCGCAGTTTTACCTGGCGCGAGTACATCAAGGGCAGGGTAGATGATAACTACGCTGACCTTGGTGAAGACGATATCCAGATCGCCCAATATAGAGCCTGAAGTTCCTGGCACCTGAGTTCATCATTTTGGCCAGAGATCCTGATTGGTGATCTTTATCGAAATGAAAGGATCTCGTTTTTACTGGTGCGAAAGATAAGTGTCTAACAGTTCGGTGGTAACTGTCGGCTCGAACATCTCCAGTAGTTCAGGTGAGGATTTGTCGTATCCCAGAGCTTCCTTGCAGATGAGATGCAGGTCATCTCTGCTACACAGTGCTTGAGCAAGTATGTCCTTGCCTGGAAACATCATCGCGCCTCTGAGTCGTTTCACAATTGCCGATGATTTGTCTTTTGAAACGTCACCAACTTCCTCAATATCCCAGTCTGAAGAAGTGCGCCTGGATCTCTCTTGAAGCTCCGGCGCGGCGCGATAGCCCTTGCCAAGAACCTCTAGATTACAACTGGCGGCTGCCATCACCGGCAAGCCAACAAGGTTCATGACTGCAAAAGGTCCAAGACCGATGCCCAGTCGATTATTGACAACCGAGTCAACTTCACCCGGAGATGCAATGTTCAAGCACCGGGAAGCCTCGTTAATGTACGGTAATGACTGGCGATTTAGGATAAAACAAGGTGTGTCTTTACATTTCACCGCTAACTTTTCTGTGGATTTCATCCACTTAAGGATGGCGTCTGTATAGCGTGTCTCCGTATGATCTCCGGGAATAACCTCGACGACCGGGTTCATATCAGCTGGATTGTTATAGTGCACCCCTATAAATCTGTTAGGGCCGGTAACAGCTTCTTCTAGATCCCCTATGAGTAGTGAACTGGTGTTCGACGCAATCAGGCAGTCAGGTGAGACCGCTGAGGAGATTTGACTGAGCACCTGCCGTTTGACATCCAGGTCTTCGAACACTGCCTCAATGACGTAATCAACCGCGTTGATGGCGGTCATGTCAGTGGTGTATTGCAGGACCGGGTTTTCGTTGACTCGCGCCGCTTGTGCCAGTTGTTCCTCGTTATTATCAACCAGGGTTACCTGGACACCATGACTTGCCATGTGCCTGGCGATGCCTGAACCCATTAGTCCTGCGCCGACCACCGCTGCTTTGTTGATCATTATGCCTACCAGCCCGGCTTTATTGAGAGACCACAATCCACTGTCACCACGGTTCCTGATATAGACGATGACATTGGGCTGGCAAGGAATACGCAGGTGCTTGCTATATCGTTTGGGTCGACCAGTCTGCCGAGCGGCGCAGCCGCTTTCCAGGCAGCGACACCTTCCGGCCAGCCCTCTTTAATGCCGGCGCGATTAATCAAACCTGGTGCGATGGCGTTGACACGAATTCCACGGGGCCCGAACTCCAGCGCTGAGGCTTTAGTGAGCATTTCTAACGCCGCTTTTGAGGTGGCGTAATGACTATGTCCTGGCGCCGGGCGAGATCCTTCGATGGACGAAATGTTGATGATGGACCCCCCGCCTTTCTTGCCCAGTGCTTCTTGAGCCGAGAACAATTGGCTAAGTAGCATCGGAGCATCTACGTTAGTCGTCATGGTGCTAGACCAGAGACCCTCTGAAATATCCGGTAGATCAGAAACGTTCTGGGATCCAGCAGCGGCACAGTTAACGAGTATATCTAGCGGCCCAAGGGCTTCCGACGCTTTTTTAAACAGTTGGCTGACATCTTCCAGGTCATCTAGCTTTGCCTGGATAACAATTGATGAATTTGATAGCCGGTTGGCTAGTTCCTCTGCACCCAGCTTGTTGTCATGGTAATGAATGGCAATCGAAGCCCCGGCCGCATCCAGTGCTTCGGCCAGGAAAGTGCCCAGACCGCTGCTGGCACCTGTAACCAGAGCGTTGCAACCATCGAGTGAAAGATTGATGCCGCCCATTTAAACTCCGAATGTATTTTGATGTGAGATCTTAACATTGGTAGTGTATCTGTAAAGAAACTGCCTTTTTTGAAATCACACGGGCGATAAACTAATGGGCAAAGCACGTTGATGGACTACTTTGTAAAGGGTGATGAGGCAGCAGAGTTCTGGACAGATGAACGTTGTTTTATCACGGAGCTGTGTAACACAGGTTTTGCGCCGGGCGGTTCACTTGCGATCGCTCGAGTGGAACCTGGCGTGACGACACAACTACATTCCCTAACCGGATTGACCGAGACCTACGTCGTTATTGAGGGTAGTGGTCTGATGGAAGTTGATGGAAACCGGTTTAATATCGTCGCTGGTGACCAGGTGGTGATTCCGCCGGGAGTACCCCAACGAGTTACTGTGCTGGGTGAGTCTGATTTGAGGTTTTATTGTCTGTGTACACCACGGTTTTTCGCCGACAGTTACGTAAACCTGGAATAGGCAATCCGCATGGGTATGGTCGAGAATCTGGAAAAAATACTGGCGAAGGGTCGCGATGATGCGATGCTTCGCTTCGGTCTCGGCAGTGCCTATTTCAATGATGGCAAATATTCCCTGGCCGTGACGCATCTAGAGGTATGCATTGCCCAGGATGATCGTTATTCTGCTGCCTACAAGCTTCTTGGAAAGGCATACCTGAAGCAAGGCGAGCCCGCGAAAGCGATCACCACGTTCGAGGTAGGCATGCCTATCGCCGAGGGGCAGGGTGACAAGCAATCCCGAAAGGAAATGCAGGTGTTTCTGGGCAGAGCATATAAGGAGATGGACGATCGCTAGATTGACCTTTGAGTACAAAAACAACGTGTTTCGTCCTGTCGGCATTTCGGAAGCTCATCCTTGATAACTCAGTTTGAGCTTGGTCAGCCTGGTTGGGCTACAGAAGAATTAGAACAGCTCCCTGAGTATCTTCCTGATGTTCAGGGGCGTATGGATGCGGTGATCAGGTTTTCCCGCTTGAATATCGAGTTCGGGACCGGCGGGCCGTTCGCCGCGGGTGTTTTTGAAACGCTATCCGGACGTCTGGTCACCATTGGTGTTAATCGGGTTGTTCATCATCAGTGTTCTTCAGCTCATGCGGAGGTGATGGCGCTTTCCCTGGCGCAGCAGATACTGGGTAGTTTTGACCTGGGTGCAGAGGGCATGGCGGAACACCAATTGGTTGTGAACTGGCGCCCATGCGCGATGTGTTATGGCGCACTTGTCTGGTCAGGCGTGCGTTCACTTGTTGTCGCCGGAAGTGGTCCAGAGTTGGAAGAGATCACAGGGTTTGACGAAGGTCCGATCCACCCCGACTGGATGGGTCAGCTGGAACACCGGGGGATAGGGGTCACCGATGGTGTTAGGACGGATGCAGCGATTCAGGTATTTAAACAGTTTCGCGATAGCGGGGCGCTGGTCTACAACGGAAGACAGGGAGACATTATTGTCTGAGTTTGAGCAGGACACGCGTGTTGAACGAATTGATGATTGTCGCTTTAAGGGGCTGGTTGATGCGGGCTGGAATATTAGCGCTAATCCTAACGGTGGTTATCTGCTGTCGATTGTCAGTAGCGCGATAGCGGAATCTGTGGATCATCCAGATCCGCTTTCATTTACTGCCCATTACCTGCGGCCTGGTGTTCCGGGAGTCGAGTGCGAAGTGATTGTAGATGTTGTCCGGCAGGGCCGGACACTATCGACCGTTCGGGCCTCGCTTTGGCAGGAGGGCAGGCAAAGGGTCGAGATCATTGCGGCTTATGGCAATCTTTCCAGCCCCGTTGGTATCGACAGCGATATTACGATCGAAATGCCGGGGTTGCCGCCCCCGGAATCCTGCGTTGCCAGAAGCGGCGACATACAGGGTATCGATATTGCAATGATTAACAAACTGCAAGTTATGTTGCACCCGGATCAGGCCCTGCCAGGGCAGTCGGGTATTCCCGAGATCTCCGGGTGGATCCGGTTCGCGGATGGGCGCGAACCTGACACAAGATCGCTCCTGCTGTTTTGCGATACATTTCCCCCTTCGCCATTCGGGAAACTCGGCATGATCGGTTGGGTTCCAACTATCGAGCTAACGGTTCATATAAGGCGCAGACCAGCGCCGGGATGGATTCTTGGAAGATTCCGCACAGATGACCTTGTTGATGGAAGAATGATTGAAACCGGCGGGCTATGGGATTCCACCGGTGCACTTGTTGCAGACTGCCGACAGATTGGTCTTGTTTTGCAGAAGACCTAGTTTTCCAGAAGGCCTGTTTTTCCAGAAGGCATAGTTTTGAAGAAGATCTAGTTTTGTTGGGTGATTAACTGATCAGTGCTGTAAGAGCGATCAGCAGGGAGTTTGAAATAGCGGTCTTAATCTTCTCCTGGTGTGGATCGTAGGTTTCCATAGAGCCATCGTCCTGTTCCAGGGGGTTACCATCGATAGCGACAACCGCCCCCGTTTCAACACCGTGCAGGCCACAGATAACGAACAGTGTCGCCACTTCCATCTCAACCGCCTTAACCCCGGCCTTCTGCCAAAGCGGCAGGTCGCTGCCGAGAAGGTCGTGAGGGTAGAACATATCGGAGGTCAGCAACAATCCTTCATGAAATTCAATTCCAAGGGAGATGGCCGCAGCTCTCATTGCCATTAATACGTCTGGCGTCGCAACAGCGGGGTAAGTCGGTGGAACCAGCTTGTGGGAAAGCCCTTCTTCGCGAACCGCTGCCGGGGCGATGACGAGATCGCCTGCGCCAACGTTTGACTGCATGCCGCCTGCAGAGCCTGCACGAACAATCCTGGTTGCGCCTGACTGGCACAATTCTTCGAAACAGACACCTGCGCCCGCTGAACCAACGCCGTGGGAAACTGCCCCAATGACCTGGCCATTGAACGAACCCCGTATGCTGCAATATTCACGATTGTGGCTGATCTGTTCAATATTCTGAAGTGACTCGGCAACCGCGTCCAGCCGGTTAGGGTCGCCAACCACAAGGATTTTTTCTGGCAGGGTTTCGGATTCGGTATTCAGGATAGGAAGGAATGTCATGTCAGGTCGGCGGGAATTTTACGCTGTTAAAATGAGTCTGTTTTAAGTCAATGGCAAGTAGCGCTGTGTTCACGTTCTTTTGTCTCGTTTGATTTCCGCCATTAGGGTGAATATTTCCATGGTGTTTGGGGTCGAGGTGTCTCCGGTATATTCGCGGTATAGAGTGTTTACATTCACTGCAATGCGCTCTGCGTCGGTCCAGGATTCAAAGTCAGAGATTGAGATGTCAAAGGCAGCATCTTTTGCTGTCATGCCTGAGTCGAACCTCTTGCGGGCTTCAACTTCGATGTAGGAAAGGTAGTCCTTGACCCTTTGTACCCCAGCGACGTCGGTAATTGGACCATGCCCGGGAACGATTACTTCAGGGTGGCGATCGATAATCAGGTCGCATGCCTTGAGCCAGTTACTGACCGGCCCGGCCCACATGATAGGTGTGCCATCAATAAACAGGATGTCCCCCGTAAATACGGTACTGTCCTCGTCAACAAATGCCAGGATGTCGCCCAGAGTATGCGCCGGCCCCACCTCTTTTAGTTCGACTGTTTTGTTACCAACCTTAAGCTTTAACTCACCGGTAAACGTTTTGGTTGGCAGCTTTTCAGCCACATCATCGAAATGAAAGGGTCCGAATATATCGATAAAGTATTGACCCGTATCGCCCAGCTCGGGCGCCATCTCCATCATGGACCTCAGCCTTTCGGGGCCAAAAGCCTCCATCTCTTTTGCGCCAGCTTCACTGGCGACAACCTCAGCGTGTGTGCAAAGCCCATTTCCATGGGTGTGATCGCCGTTAGCATGCGTGTTGACAACGGTGTTGATTTCATCTGCTCTAATGCCGGTTGCGTCCTCCATGATCGCCAACATTTCGCGAGTCATTGGCGCGTCAAACAGCGTGTCGACAAGCAGCGACTGCCCGCCATCTACAATCAAGCCTGAGTTGGACCAGCCCCAACTTCCGTCTGGTTGCAGATAGCTAAAAATACCGTTGCCGGTTTCCTGTAATCCCTTTTGGTAGTTCCAGGCGGCCATACGAAAAAGTCCAATTCATACGAGCAATGACGATAGCATGTCTGCGCAAGTCTCAATAGTCCGGCTCTTTACATAGGGGGTAAGGCGGTGCATCTTCTTTGTTTGTAAAAAATGAGTATGAGCATGAAAACATTTTCTGGAAAAGTAGCTGTTGTTACCGGTGCGGCGAGCGGCATCGGCCTGGCAACGGCATCGCGGTTTGCTGAAGCTGGTATGAAAGTGGTTATGGCGGATATACAGGAAGATGCCCTGGAAGAAGCCGTTAAATCCCTGGGCAACATGGGTCATGAGGTTCTGGGCGTACCGACGGATGTTTCCAAGTGGGATGCGATTCAGGCGCTCGCTGAAAAAACAATGGCTGAGTTCGGCGCCGTAAACGTTGTACACAACAATGCGGGTGTTGTTGTCTCGGGGCCAATTGCCGAGTTAACGCTGGCGGACTGGGAATGGGTTTTGGGTGTCGACCTGTGGAGTGTTATCTATGGTATTAAGGCATTTTTGCCTCTGATTCGACAGTCTGGCGAAGGGCATATCATTAACACTTCGTCTGTGAATGGTTTGCAGGCCTCGGGGGCGATTGCGCCTTATAGCGTCGCCAAATTTGGCGTGGTCGCACTGACTGAAACTCTTCGTCTTGAGCTGGATGCTGACGACTCCGATATTTCTGCTTCGGTACTTTGCCCTGGACCGATTAATACTCAGATTGTCTTCAGTAAGCGGAATCGTGATGCTGAATCGGCGAAAGACCATCGTTCGTCTGCGGAGGAAGAGGCGTTCGAAAAGCATGCGGGTGCACTGCTCGCCGAACGAGGCAAAGATCCGTCAGCGGTGGCGGATATGGTGATGGATGCCATCGTTAATGATGACTTCTGGATTCTCACTCATCCGAACTGGAAGGAAATCATGCAGGCGAGGGCCGCAGCGCTTTCAAACGACAACAGTCTTTACACGGGTTCCGGCGGGTAAGGCAACGAATGTCTTTGTCCCGTCGGACAGCTCGAGTTTTGAGAAGAACCCGTGAACCAGGTTCAGGCGACCCGGGCCTCTGGCCACAGGCGCAGAAAGTTCTCGCTATAGAATCTGGTCTTGGTGCCTTCGTCTTTGCCTTCTAGCGATTTCTCGAACTTGCCTATTGGGTTTCTACCACCCTCTACATGCGGGTAGTCGCTAGAGAAGAGATACAAATCCGGATTGGATTGATCAATCAGGTTGGAGACGTCCTCGTGCGGAAATGGCGTGAACCCCATTTGCTGGGATAACTGTTCAGATGGCGTGCGATCGAATTGCACAGACTTATCCACCCTGCCATAAATTTTGGTGACCCAATCCAGGCGGCGAACCATTTCAGGCACCCATCCGGCACCTAATTCGACAGCCGCGCCTCTAAGGTTCGGGTGCCGATCAAATACGCCATCCAGCACCAGCATGGATACAAAGGTTTCTGGTGGTTGATGCATCAGGGCCGCGTCTTTTGTGCGAACATTTTCACCGCCACCCATCCAGTCTTTGACGGCTGCGCGGCCATTGTTGCTCCATGCTTTCAGTGCCTGTAGCGGAGAACCGCCAACGTGCAGCACAAATGGTGTGCCTGATTCTTCTAGCAACGCCCAGAACTTTTCAAGGTCGACGTGGCCCGGTGATCGTTCACCTGGCGCCCGGTGTGGAACCCAGATGGCTTCTAACCCGGCCTCGATGGCCCATTCGAGCTCAGTATAGGCTGACGCTGGGTCATCCAGAGGAACGATGCCTACACCCATGAGCCGATCATCGTCACTGCAGAAATCAGTCATATGCCTGTTATGGGCACGGGTTGCGCCATACCTTAATTTGACAGATTTCTTCTGGCTTGGATGAAACGGCATGGCGACACTGTGGGTGGCGAAAACTAATTGTTTCTTAAAGCCAAGCATATCCATCGCAACGGTACGATCTGATTTATTGAACGCGCCGAGCGCCTGAATTTCTTTCGAGCTCTCGATTAGCTTATCGCCGAGCGCTACCTGCGCGGCGACATGTTCTTCACTGTGTTTGCCACCCTGGTCCATGATGATGTCGACTTCTTCATCCGTCACGAGGGAAGCGCTGTAGCTGACCTCGGGGACCTCGTCACGGATATCCGGATCTGCATAGGCTTTCAGGAAGTTCGGCAATTCCATAATGTGGCTGTCAGCATCATAGAAGGGGCGGTCTGTTGGTGCGTATGCCATGTCTCGGCTCCGTTTGTGAAGGACGGTTGATGAAGTGTCGTGAGTGAGGGTAGCGATAATTCCTTGAGGCGTCTATCTTTCTTAGATCTTAACCATACCGCCATCTACCACGAGAGTTTGCCCGGTGATGTTCATGGAATCTTCTGACACCAGGAATTTCACCGCATTTCCCATATCTTCGACCGTTTGTTCACGCTTAAGCGGCGTCCGCTCAAAGATGGTGGGGTAGCTGTCATTGAATATGCCCTCGAACCATTCCCTTGGGTCCATACCTTCGAATTCCGGCATCCGTTTAACGGCCTGCTGCGCGTTGCCCTTCCAGGCGTCGGTGTAGACAATGCCCGGGCATACCGCATTAACATTGATATTGTCGGGGCCAAGTAAATCGGCCTGGGTCTGGGTGTAGTTAATAAGTGCGGCCTTCATGGCGTTGTAACTGGGATGGACAAATCCCGTCAACATCGCTGGAGAAAAGGATCCCAGACCGGCGATTGACGAGATATGAACGATTTTTCCGTATTTTGCTTCGCGCATGTGGGGAACGACGGCTTCGCTCATCAGGACGGTTGGAAGCAGGTTCTGGTGATAGAGCGCGTTCCAGACTGCTTCTACAGGCGCAAGCGGGTGCGAGGGTGGATCATCAACGGTCTTTGGCCCGGCACCGACATTGTTAACAAGAATATCAATCTGGCCATAGTCCTTTATCGTCGCATTGACGACTTCCATAATTCGATAAGGATCAGTGATGTCGCCTGGCATTCCGATTGCTTTGCCGCCCGCGTTATTGATGGCATCGACCGTGCCCTTTGTGGTGTCCTCGCCATAGGAGTTGACGATAACCGTCGCGCCCTCTGACCCGAGAGATATGGCAATGGCTTTGCCGATCCCCCGCCCAGCGGCAGAAACGATGGCAACTCTATTATTGAGTTTCATAATGAATTCCAAAAACCTGATAGAGGTCGACAATGAACTAAAGGCCGGAAGGATTGCAAGTGGCATCCAGTTCACGTACAAACAATGCTGAGAGATCAGGAATGCAAGTTCAGTAAAATGTCGCTAACCGTAAAACAACATGCCGAATTAATGGCGGAATACCTGGAGGAAGGGGCCAGGCAAGCCTTGGCGCTGGGTAATCGTGGACCTGTGAGGTTTCAGGACGATCGTAGTTTGCATCCTGACATCACCGATGCTTTCTCTCGCTGCGGCTTCTATGTGTTTACCGGCGTGCTTGAGCAACCCGAACTCGACGATCTTAAAGATGAAGTAAAGCGGGCCCTTGAGCGAGCGCCGGTGTCAAATCAATCGAAGCTGGACCAGCAGGGTCGCCCTTCGCTAGGCGCAGATCTTTCAATACCGCCTTTTCATCTGGTGTCCCCCCTCGGTGATCCTGTTGGTGGAACCGAGCGTAATGCGGGTCGTCATCCCGTAAAAATGATGACACCAATGCCGGACGCGGGTTCTCCTTCGCAGGTTGTTCAGGTGATTTTCGGCACCCTGCATATCCTTGATTCGTGCTTGCGATTGTATGGTCACCCGCAGTTACTGAAGGTGGCAGAAGCCATGAACGGCGCTGACTTCACGCCATTCAATGAAGCTATTTTTGTAAAACAACCCGGCCTGGGTGCGGCGGTTGCATGGCACCAGGATGCAACAACGCACTGGGATTCCCCGAATCTAGATGAGGGTACGCATGGATTTAACTTCATGGCGCAGCTCTACGGTTGTACCGCAGCGAATGCTGTCTGGGTGGTTCCCGGTACGCACAAACAGGGCAAGCTGAATATTTCGTCGCTTACTGAGGTGGGCGGTGACAGGATTTCTGGTGCGATCCCGATGATCTGTGACCCAGGTGATGTTGTGATGTGTAACCGTCAGGTCGTTCATGGTTCCTTTGCGAACACTTCAGATGACTGGCGTGTCTCTGTAGGTTTTGGGTTTCACCGAAGAGAGTCGGTGGTTGGTGCCAGTGCGAAACTATTGAATGGCAAGGTTGTGCGCTATGACGAAGCCAGGGTGAAGGAACGTTCAAGAATGATCGCGATCGCCATTGACGCCAGAACGCAGCGATATCCGAATGAAGAACGTTATCATTACAAGCCTCTGGCGGGTTTTGAGGACGAGAATAACTTTAACGAAGAGACACGGGAGCAGGTGGTTAAAAACTATAATCTACTGGACCTCCACATTTAGCGAATCACTTCCAGCTAACAACCCAACTATCCAGAAGTAGAAACCATGAGTAATAATCGACTTGCGGCAATAGCGGGACTTACGGCACCAGGTATGGACTATGAAATTGTGCCAGGTGAGGTGTGGGATAGACCCTGCAGAATGTTTAAGAATGCTCCGCCGACACTGCGCGACCTTTACCAGGCTGCGAGCAGTGATGAGACTTTTTTAGTGTTTGAAGATGAGCGTTATACGTTCGCTGAAACCAATGACCGGGTTGCCCAGATCGCCAATATCCTCACTGACCAGTACGGTGTGCAAAAAGGTGATCGGGTTGCTATTTCCATGCGGAATTTCCCCGAATGGGTCTTTGCGTTTAATGCGGCAACTTCCATCGGAGCGATCGCAGTCGCAATGAATTCATTGTGGCTTTCTGAGGAGATGGAGTTCGGGCTAAAGGACAGTGGCGCCAAGGTGCTTTTCGCAGATCAGGAACGCCTGGACCGGCTTTTGCCCGTTCGAGAAAACCTTGACCTGGATGTGATCTCAGTAAGAGCGACAAACAAGCCTGCGAATACTTCGGCGCTTGAGGAGCTGTTGGCCGGCGAAGCATCAAATATATTGCCGGATGTTGACATTGATCCCGGCGACCCGGCGACAATTCTCTATACGTCGGGTTCGACGGGACATCCCAAGGGCGCTGTTTCCTGCCATCGAAATATTATTAACGCGCTGCTGTCCTGGGAGTTGGATGGCAAGGTTGGCCTTGCCTTAACAGGAGCAGAAGCACCACAACTGGACTATCAGATAACGGCGTTGCTGGCTGTGCCACTATTTCATGCGACCGGTTCCCATGCGGTAATGCTTGCGTCTTATCGGTCCCAGAGAAAAATGATATTGATGTACAAATGGGACGTCCCGGAAGCGCAGCGACTCATCGAGGCAGAAAAAGTTGCTGTGTTTATTGCCCCTGCCGCAATGACCGGGGACCTGGAGCGGGCAGCCAGGACAGCCAACCGAGACCTTAGCAGTTTGTTAACTGTCGGTGGGGGTGGAGACCCTCGGGCGCCGGACCAGGTCCAAAAGATTGCCGGAACGTTTGAAAAGGCACTGCCGAATACCGGCTGGGGCATGACAGAAACTAATGCTATCGGTGCCGGTATTGGCGGTGAAGATTATGTTAGTCATCCTGAAAGCTCAGGCAGGGTATCTGCTCTGCTCGATCTCAGGGTGCTGGATGAGTCAGGCAAAGAACTGCTTCCGCTTGAACGGGGGGAGCTACAGATTCGTGGTGTTTCCATTATCAAGGGCTATTGGGACAGGGAAGAAGCCAATCTAGAGGCGTTTGATGGAGAATGGTTAAGAACAGGCGATGTCGCTTACATTGACGATGAGGGGTACCTTTATATCGTTGATCGAATTAAGGATTTGGTGATTCGAGGGGGCGAGAACATTGGTTGCGCGGAGGTCGAGGCAGGATTACTTGCCCATCCGCAGGTCAGGGAAGCTTCTGTTTATGCGGTTCCGGATGATCGCCTGGGTGAAGAGGTAGGAGCCACGATTTTTGCTGATGATGCCATTGATGCAGATGAACTTCGCGGATTCCTGGTGGAACACGTTGCCCGATTCAAGATACCCCGGTATCTGGAAATATCCTCAGAACCTTTGCCGCGTATAGCCTCCGGCAAGATCAATAAACGCCAACTCAGGGAAGAATTTGTTTCAGCACTCGTCTGACGCGAAGCCCCGATAAGAAATCCGCCACTAAACAATGAAACGACATGATCCGGTAACCGGTTGATGTCGTTTGGGTTCGCCGCAGCGCCCAATCAGATAAGTAGGAAGCCAGGCCAAAATTGGATAATGGTGAGACAAAACCCAAATCCGAGCGTAAGTATTTACATAGTTTCCAGTGAGTAAAGAAGATGGACAAGGGATACAAAATCGGCGCTGTGGCCAAGTTAACGGGGATTTCTACGGATTCCATCCGTGCGTGGGAACGTCGTTATGGTGTGGTTGAGCCGAACCGTGGAGAAAACAATAATCGTTACTACACGGAAGAACATATCGGTAAGCTGATCAGCGTGAAGCGCCTCGTAGATGCAGGGCAAGCTATCGGGACAGTTTGCAGGCTGTCTGATCAGGAGTTGCAGGATCGTACCCATGGTATTTTGGGTTCTATCGGGCAACCCTCAGTCGGCGCGTTAAAGAAATGGACGGTTATCAGTGTTCAGCAGCCCATCTGGCTGAAAGCGTGCGTAGAAGCCCAGCATGGCATTGAGGTGCGCTGGGTTCGCTGTCTGGAGGCTTTTTCAGCCTCCAAAGAGGATTTCGTCGTTATAGACATGCCGAGCCTGTCAGAGGTGAATGAAAAGCTGGTGCTTCGAATGCTCCCTGATGAACTTGCACCTCGTTGTCTGATCGTCTACAAATTTGCCTCCCGAACGCAGTTGCGAGCCTTGGCTTCGAAGGGAATTCGATTATTGAAAGGTCCTCTTGAACCCTTCGCCCTGGTCAACCTGCTCCGTGTTGATGGCCAATCTGAAGTGGCGCCGCTCGGAGGTGTTGCCGCTAGTTCGATAGCACAGTTGTCGAAGGAAGATGACGTACTTTGTAACTGTAAGAACCAATTGTCCGGTCTGATGAACGCATTGAATCAGCTCGAAGCGTATTCGAGCGGTTGTGCCAAGTCTTCCCAAATGGACGATGCACTGTGTCAGCATATAGTTGAACAAACGGTTCAGGCACGTTCTATCATGGAACAGTCACTTAGCAATGTGGTGGAACATGTCGGTGCAGAAAACAGAAAGCAAACCGGCCTGATAAATTAAGGCATTTGGTTAGCTGTATGTCGTCTCACTCGCTATTTCTATTTCGTCGCGATCTTCGGTTGGTTGACAACACCGCGCTGAATGAAGCGCTGCGGCGTGGCAAGCCGGTACTGGCGGTCTTTATTGTTAACCCTTCGCTGATGGAACGCTGGAAACATTCCAGGTGGCGGCTGGCATTCTTGTTTCAATCGCTGCAACAGTTGCAGGTTGCAGTAAGCCAGCTTGGCGGGACGCTGGTCCTGGCGACTGGGAAGCCCGAGAAGGTCCTGCCGTCATTGATAAACCGGTTCGAAATCGATCGGGTATTTGTTAACAGAGGGTACACGCCATATGGGCGAAGCCAAGACCGAAAGCTGGAAAACCTAACCCGGGAGATGAATATTGGGTTCGTAGCGCTTGATGATGCGAACCTCAATCCGCCGCCATTAGTCTTAAAAGGGGATGGAACTCCTTATACGGTATTCACACCTTATTTTCGTAAAGCCACCACACTCCCGGTTATGCCGCCAGCGGCGCTTGAGAAGGGTGAATTGCTTCATGCTGATGATATGGGAGGCTGGCCAGCAGAGCTGAATGCGTATCAGCGAATTCAGGTTCCGAGATTTGAGCCTGGTGAAGCTGGAGCGCTAAAGGCCATAGCGTCGATGTCCTCGTTAACCCAGTATGATGTGCAGCGAGATGTGCCGGCAAGTGAGCACACGAGCCATTTATCGGCTCATCTGAGATTTGGTACCTGTTCCGCGAGGCAGGTTCATGCCGCGGTAAGGGAAAGTCTTGCTGACCAGCACCCGCTCATTCGGCAACTTTATTGGCGTGATTTCTATCACCAGATTGGGTGGCACTTTCCTCATGTGTTTGGGCACGCATTCAGGCGCCACTATGATGCGATACCCTGGCGCACTGATGCAGACGTCTTAGACCTTTGGAAGGAAGGAAAGACCGGCTTCCCGATAGTAGACGCGGGGATGCGAGAGCTGGCATCAACCGGCTACATGCATAACAGGGTCAGGATGGTTACGGCTTCATTTTTGACCAAAAACCTTCATCTGGACTGGCGGCTTGGTGAGGCCTATTTTGCAGAACAACTTATTGACTACGATCCTGCGGTCAACAACGGCAACTGGCAATGGAGTGCGTCTACGGGTTGTGATGCACAACCTTATTTCAGGATATTTAATCCCTGGCGGCAACAACAGAAGTTTGACAAAGATTGTGTCTACATCAAGCAATGGGTTCCAGAGCTTGGACCGTTTCCAGCCCAAGTGATCCACAAACTGGAAAAGGAAGGGGATTTCTATTTGCCAAAAATAGTGGATCTCAGAAAAAGCGGTGACTTGAGCAAGGAGCAGTTTAAATCCGTT